>JACCDW010394900.1_pt1 | contig 64633 bp, 82 predicted proteins | sample 7449781 | NCBI WGS metagenome assembly JACCDW01 (sample SAMN15323449, study PRJNA562643) | freshwater metagenome | isolation source: river surface water | place: USA:Blue River Watershed | collected 2017-08-18
AGCAGTGCAACCAACCGAATAACCGCCTTGCCGTACATCCTCTCCCCCTTCCCCGTTTCTGTGTGAGTCCCTCTAGCCTCTCATTTGTACAGCTTTTTTGGCTCTTGGAACTTTTTAAAAAACCTACTGGAACCGTTGGAACTCCAGGTGTAACCTCCTCTGCCCCAGCGGATCTCTCGGGTCCGCTAAACGGTTCCGCACCAGCACCCTTCTCCAATGCGCCTGTATTAACACCGCCGACTTGTGCCTTCGGAAGTTCTCGGATTTGCCCGTTATTTCCTGGATTTGCTTGGCAAATTTCCTAGGTTTGCTGAGAAGATCCGGGAGTAAGCACACATTCAAAAAATAGTGTGCTTTACAAAAGTTCCCACGTTCAACTGCGTCCTTACATGAAATGTCACCATGACAAACCATTTTACACACACTTTATTTTAACCAATCTAGCCTTTTATTTGTGCAAATTTTTTGGGTCCTGGAACTTTTTAAAAAGCTACTCACATAAGCGGAAACTTTTAACCATGACTGGAACTTCCACATCATCACCCATGTAAAATTCCAGTATCATCTTCTCATCGTCAAAAATTACACTGTTGAAGTATGTACCCGCATCGAAATCTCCAATCTTGCGGAGCAGGGTACACTCGTAAAAAAACTTGTAATTAAACTGGTCCCAGCTCTTCCACTTGAACACATCCATGAACGAACTCATTTCCGAGTTTTATAAATTACCCTTGTTTGCCCCTCTAGCCTTTTATTTGTGCAAATTTTTTGGTTACTGTGCATTTTTAAAAACTACTTTGTGTATTTGTACGTTTTCCAATTAGGGGAGAAATCGAAACGTACAACGCGGATGATTTCCGCTATTTCCACCTCTGACTTGTCGGAGTTTTGCGCGCGAATATCCGCGCACACCTTCATCCACGCATTCCACCCCGGAGTTCCCGGAATGTCCCTCATTTCCGAGTTTTATAAATTACCCGTGTTTATCACTCTAGCCTTTTATTTGTGCAAATTTTTTAGTTACTGGAACTTTTTAAAAAACTACTGGGACGGTGGGACTGTGGAACCTACGATGTGAAAAACTTGCGGAAGATTGTAACCATGTTATTTTTGCGTTTCATCCTAGGTAGTTGCTCTGTAATCCTAGGATCGTTCAGAACATCGGAACAAACAGTACTCTTGTGATTTTGCAGATCCACTATCGCCTCTTCGATACTTGGTGTATCACTGGAACTGATGTACACAAGTTTCCGCACAACTACACTCTTTGTTTGCCCGTTCCTGTGGCTCCTCGCAATAGCCTGCAGTTCCGTGGCTGGGTTCCACGCAGGAGTTGTAATGTACACACGTGTAGCCTCCTGTAAATTTAAACCCTGCCCACCCGTTTTGATCTGGATAAGGAACACACATCCGCCGATATGAGTCTTGAACTCATTAATGAGGGACTCTCTAGAGTATGGATCCACATCCCCATCTAGCCTAAATATTTTCTGATTTACCAGCTTCCCAATCATTGTCATCTCTTGTTTGAACTGGCAAAATACCAGTGTCTTTTCATCCGGGTGGGAACTGATGAGTTCATTCAAGAGTTCCAACTTGCGGCTCCTACCCTCGTACGGTTCCATTTTTACACCAGTGTGGAACAGTTGCGGGTGGATACTATACTGCCTCATACGCAGAAATCCCTCCAAAATAACCATGGCACTCTCCCTATCTTCAGCATCCTTTATACGATCCGCAAAATTGTTAAATACTTGGATGTACCCCTCTTCCTCCTCTGGATATCTCTCAAATTCGAGATACTCGAAATCGCACGGAGGCAGACGCAGATTTTCATTGAACCCGGCGAGATCCGCCTTGGTCCTCCGCAAAATTACACTCTTGCGATCCTCTGTAAAGAAAAAATCATTTGCGAGAAACCGGAGGAGTGTATTGAAATCCTTGCGTGAGTTGTACACTGGAGTTCCAGTGAGGATCCACCGAATATCACACTGGAGTCTGAGGATGGATGAGAAACGCTTTGATTTAGGGTTTCTGATATCGTGCGCCTCATCCAAGACTACACGGTTCCAGTGTGTGGACATGATGCTATCATACATCTTACTCTTTTTCAGAAAGGAACCGTATGTGGTTACACACACATCTGCATTTGCAGTTCCATCAAACACAGATACACTGAGTGTAGAGTGCTTCTTCACCTCTGAGATCCACTGGTGCACAAGTGAAGTTGGAACCACCACAAGTGTGTGTGGGAGCCTGTTGTAAATCAGTGTAGCCACAGTTTGGATAGTTTTGCCAAGTCCCATTTCATCACACAGGAACCCACCTGGGAACCTCTGATTAATTTCCCGTGTGAGCATCCATTTCACACCATCCACCTGATAAGGCTTGTAGAGTTGGCTCTTCAGCATGTTTGCTTTTTGATACATTTGCTCTGTTTGGCGAACTAGCCTCTCATTTGTACAAATTTTTTGGATCCTGTGTATTTTAAAAAAGAGTTCCGATGTGTGTGTACAGAAGCACACATGTGTTATGATCCACACCCCACGTGTCATAATCCTCCTCCACTAGATCCCGCATGGTACAGTTCACACCCATGACACTACACAGATCCAACAACTCATCTACATTAGAATAGTCCCACTTGGCAATCACACGCATGCGGTTCCACTGTTCATAGTTCGGATCCTTGGGTAAGAGTGTGGAACGGTTGGGGTCATTCCAGCGGTTGATGAACCCTTGCATGCGGGTGCTGAGTTGCGCCATTTTAGTTTTTGCATAATTGAGCATTCTTACCTTTCATTTGTACAATTTTTTTGGTTACTGGAAATTTTAAAAAACATTGATACGTTCAATTGGAACTTCCACTGGTGTAACTATCTTTGTAAAGTTCCTTGCTTCATAGTTGGGTCCAAATCCCCATGGGTATTTTTTAAGTTCACACCTATTGGCCCAGTGTGAAGTTCCTGTTGATCCTATATAAGCGAGTATTTTACGTTCGAGTACCTCCTTAGATCTAATCTTCTTAGGTAAATATGTAATATAACACGTCAGTCTATCTAGGCGAACCTCAGATGTAGTCATACCCGTATTGGCATGAACCGTCTTGGAGTTCCACAATACGAGTGTATTCTGTGGAATTATCAATTTTACCGCTCTTGGATCATCGTCTACTGGAACCCAGTCACCAGGTTTCTTGGTTACTCTGTGCTCCTTATGACTTCCCGGAACTACTATAAACCCAGCGGAACTTTCGGTAACTGGTAAAAAGTTGTAAGCTCCTTGTATACAGTACTCTGTATTCGATGGATTCTGATCTGTGTGAAGCCATTTCGGTGGCTTCTGATCCTTTGTAAAGAAAACTGAAAAGCCATCAAAACTTGTACACAGTTTACTTGTACCGTGTATCTGTGCAAATACATCTTTTATATTCTGTTGTAACCGAGTCTCCCATGCAAAATCACAGTGTGGAAGTCCACTGAAAATTGCCATACCCTTGGCAAACATCATTGGGGAATTTTTAATGTTCCAGGTTGACTTGTCGTGTCTGTCAAATCTCGGTGAACACTCTTTCCAACATGTCCAGAATTTCTCAACGAGATGAGTCCTTACCGAGTCTTCAAGAATATCGCCTAATACAACGTACCCGTGTTCATCGAGATATTGTTTGTACTCATCCACCTCTTCCACTTTAAACACCCTAGGAGTATACATTGTCATACACTCTCACATCTGGCTCTAGCCTTTTATTTGTACAACTTTTTTGGTTACTGGAACTTTTTTATATAAAATGAACCTGGCGAGGTTCCACTATGGCACCAAACGTGGAAATCTCATCCTCTGTTAGGTATATACCCTGTCTACAGTGGGGACACCTTTGTGAGTCTGCTATACCGGTGGACTTGTATGTAATCTGCTTCGAGAGGCACTCAAAGTGGTAATGTACATTCTTGCAACACTTTAGCTTGTATGCATCATCCATTTTTATATCTTCATGGCAGATGAGGCACATCTCACCATCCTTAGCCACCTTTTCTACATTACCACCCACCAGGGTCCACCCCTTGTTCACCATCTTATCCCATCTATTGGGGTAGAGATTCACGAGTACCGCCCTCTTCTGCTTAATGTCATCTATGATGCGATTGTACACCCTGTGTATTCCAAACGCGTTGAGGCACCCCTTGAGATCATCACACAAGTGGATCCCATCCTTGTCCATGACGAGTCCGTTGCACTCAAAATCCAACTTGTTGAATGGTGGGTTGGATGTGGATAGCAGTATATCCAACTTCACCACAGATGATGGTATGGTTATCCCCTCTAGACGCTTCACCAGTTCCGGTACAATCACCTGCCTTGCCATAGACTCGGATGTCATGCGGCCATATGCTATGCTCATGGCACTAAGAATCTTCCCACATGTAATCCCCAGGCTGACTTGCATCCTCTTCATGTGAACAGAGGTACTCGATGTGTACAGGTTTGAAAGTTCCATCACTTGTGTGTTGTAGTACGAGTTCCTAAGCAAGTTCCTAAAGTTGTTGTAATCCTTGACCGTTTCAAACTTGACATCGATATCAGACGGTATCAACAGCCTATCGAGTGTGTCTGGTGAAACAGTCGGATCAGAATACTGCTCAGAGGTGTGATTTTCATAAAACCGCTTAGCAGCATCCTCGTGCTGTATGAAATCCCTAACATAACCACCAAACACCGTCCCCCCACTATTAACCGCATGCTCCACAATCTCCTTGAACATCATGTACTTCTGTCGTCCGTCCATTTCTGGATCCATGACCTCTTCTACTTTTGGCACTCTAGCCTTTTATTTGTGCAAATTTTTTGGCTCCAGTGCATTTTAAAAAATGGGAATAAACACCGGCTTTCCACCTATAAACACCATCTGCATCTTACGAGGGTTCTTCTTGGTCGGTGGGATGCTCTTGAGCCACTCTGTAGTCTGCTTACGTGTGTGCTCGTCGTCAGACGCCATTAATCAAACTTTTTATACTGGAGGTATATACCGGAACTTGGCCAGTACCTAAGTTCCAATGTTCCAGCCGTGTAAAAGTCTATACACCCGTTTTCCGCGTACACGTTATCAAACTGGCTACCACGCGCAAAGTTTCCAACAGACGCAATGAGCACCACACGTCCACTATTTGTGTACGTAAATACCATTAATTTACACGTGTTGTAGCCTTTTATTTGTACAAGTTTTTTGGTTCCAGTGTATTTTTAAAAAGTTATACAATCTGTGGGTACCGCGTAAAGAACGGTTTCGGTGGCTCGTCAATCCACCCTTTGAAAGTCTTGTGCATGGATACATACATGTAATCTTCATACATGAATTCCTCGATATCAATCGGGTCAACATCGTATATATGGTACAGTGCATTCATGGTTGTTTGAACATCGGAGAGATCACTCAAGAGTTCCGCCATATCACGTGAGTCTGGGATGATACCATCATCCACAAACTCCTGGAACCGAGTATCCATCACTAAATTAAGCACACGCTGGACACATGCATCAATATCTTCAGTCGTCTTTTCTTTTTCTTGACGCCAACCAGACGACAAGAATCCACGGAAGCACAGGGGGCCTCGGCACATGGGGCATGCGGGCTCCTCCGACTTGAGGTACCATTCCTTGATACAGTGTGTACAGAAAGTGTGCCCACACAGAAGCCGCTTTGGTCCCTTGCACACCTCGTAGCACACGGAGCATTCCATGCACCAGTTGTTGTTTTGGATTTGACAGTTTTTAGTTTTGCGCTCTAGCCTCAAATTTGTACAAAATTTTTATATAAAAGTTACACCCATGATATATACAATGAGTCATAAAAAGTCAAAGGGCCAATTCTACACTGTGGAGAGCGACTACATACTCGATGGACTCGAGGTTCCACCACCCGGGTCGAAGATCATAGAGCCGTTTGCGGGCAAGGGTGATTTGCTGAAACACTTCAAGCGCGATTACACAACAGAGGCGTGGGACATTGAACCCAAGTACCCCCACGTCAAAAAGAGGGACACGCTTAAAAACCCTCCAGTGTACACGGATGCATGGGTAATAACCAACCCTCCGTACCTTGCCAGAAACAAGTGTACCGATAAAACGATATTCGACATGTACGAAACGAACGATCTGTACAAGTGCTTCATAAAAACTCTCTGTACAACCCCATGCCTCGGTGGGATTCTGATAATACCGGTCGGATTCTTCACATCACCGAGAGACGTTGATGCATCGTGTAGGCACCGTTTTATGAGCATGTACAAGATAACCCGGGTCAAGTATTTTGAAGAGTCGGTGTTTCCAGACACATCCACCACAGTTGTCGCATTCTCATTTGTTCGGTCTACCGAACCACTTCCACTCGAGGAACAGGATGTGGAGTGGGTACGACTTCCATCCGGTCAGTCCCGCGTATTTAAAGTACACGCCCGGGATGATTGGATCATAGGTGGGGATGTGTATAAAATAAACAATCACACACACATCAAAATCAAGAGGTATGTGGAGGGTCAGGATAATCCACACATGACACACCTGACCCTGACGGCTCTCGACAGTGGAAAGAAGGATGGTCGTATACGACTCGAGTACAAACCTGGGTACGTGTACAAGGCGAAACCATCGAGCAGGGCATATGCGACACTGTGTGTCCACGGGTGCAACCTGACAGAAAATCAACAGATTGACATTGCGAACCGATTCAACGAATTCATCGAACAAAAGCGACAAGACACGTGGAGCCTGTTTTTACCACAGTACCGAGAGTCGAAAGAGTATGCACGCAAGAGAATACCATTCGATCTCGCATACTCTATAATCATTTCAATGATTTGAACCAATCAATATAATCCTTCAGCTCACCCACAAACACCCGGTTGTTAACATTGATATATTTCGGCTTGTTCAACAGGTTTTGAAAGTACACCATTGACTTTTTAGACTTGTCCCCATCGAGAACATTTGCGAAATACAACGACTGATCATTCGTCGCGAGCATGTACTCGAGCTGACACCGAACAAACATGTGCGTCTCATCCCTGAGCGTGCGCTCCTGTGATCCACCCTGCCCACATACACACTTCATGTTTACATAGATGCTGACATCATCCAGGTCTTGCACACCGTCAAAGTTTTCCGTGTAATCGTACCCATCATCGAATTTCATAGGGTACTTGATAGACTCAAACATTGTGTGATCCTCTTTATTCAAACGCTTGTACGTCTTGGTGCATGGGACACCCGTGCGCAACTCAATCTGATGCCTCTGATATTTTTCAGGTGCCATGGTACCAGATCCACCAGATACTTTACCAAACTTAATCTTACGTGAATCCTTGGTAATATCCCCACCTGAAAATATATCCGGACCATTCATATTAACGAATGCGCGTCGCAAGTTTTTATATACACCTTCATTACACGCACCGATACGTGAATTGTGTGGTTCCGGAATCTTATTCAGCAGGCGTGTTTTTATATACCTCGAGTGAAGATCGTTATAGTTGAGCCGGTAGTCCCTACACACTCGATGCAGCATAGTTTCCATTGTGGCCTCGAGTGTGTAGAGCAAGTTTGCCATTTATATATATACGCTCGAAATTTTTATCCCATTGCCCACGTGATTACACCCTTACGCTCGTCGGGCTCTAGCAGTGCCCACATGGATCTGCACAGATGTTCATTTGTGTACTCTTTCGTATCATCCCTTTCTATCGGTATGTCGTGATGCACTATATACGTATGCAAGTCGTGGTATGTAATGTACCACGAATCAACGAGCCCAAATAAAGACAGATTGTTGTACCATATTTTATCAAGTATATGATCCTGATTACAAATCTGTTTTTTCAAATCGCCATTTATACGCCGCAGATGCACCAACAGGTTGCAAATCTTGTTCACCAGATCAACTGGGAGGTGCATCCAGATGGGATCCATAACCTCCGAGTCGAGTTTTATCCTAGCCTAAGAATTGTTCATATTTTTCCAATTGAGCCACATCTTAATGTCGTACTTGACCCAATCAATCTCAGCCTCTGTCAGGTTTAGCTCTTCGTTTATCGAATCTATGATTTCATCCATGCGCTCCACGAGTTTTTGAATAACCAACGATGACGTCTCGTCATTCTCGGGTACATCGGCCCACTTCATTTAATTTAAAATGTGCCTCAGCTATAAATGGTTTACGTCAAGAGTTATATACGCGGTGGTGTGCGCATTCGAGGGCACCAACGAAGAGGCTCAGATCGCAAGCTGCGTCAAATCAAGCCCACAAACATGGTGCTGGTGAAACCAGGTGGTCAGGTTCATGTGCGCACTATGGTACCGAGGATACAACGTAAAATTATCCTGGGTGGTCGCGCGCGTAAAGTATCACCTGGGAAACGAGGCAACAAACTTCTTGAGATGACCCTACCCAGAGGTGCCAGACTTTTAAAAAAAATGTAAGCCAACAGTAAATGTATCACGCAAAGCGCAACCACGCATTCCGAGGCCTCGTTTCCCGCATGCGCAAGTACAGCGTAAATCCCATCGCACGCACCGTGCGTCGCCTTCGCAGCCACCTGAAGGCTGCACCAAACCGTGTAAGAGCCCGGGCGGTTCTGAACACCTTCCTCAAGAGACACGCCCCGTCCAAGCGAGCATACACTCGCCACAAGCTGGTTGGTGCGTACGCCAAGCGCAGATACTCTGTTTAAAATTTCACAAACGCTTTGAGCGCCATGGACATGGCTGACACAACAATCGTGTCTGTTGTTATACTCTGAACCTCAGAGAGACTCAGGTGTGCATGATGAATGACGACATCGTTCAATGTTGACGGAACAACCGAGTAGATTGCCGTCTTGACCGCTATTCGCGCGACATTCGTTTTACGGAACGTTCGTCTGACGTGAACAACCGTGCGAACAGTTGCGCGATTCATTGTTTGGTGGTGAGTCATCGGTGTTCTTGTCTCTACAATGTACAATTTTTTTTATTAAGAATTTGACACGTGTGTTTAGTAGAAATGTACACGTGTCAAATTCTTACCGAGTCGAGCAACTGCGTCGCGTTCCATAAATGCCGCACCATCTTTGGACACGTGTTCATCAAGCCACCGGTGTACAAGGAGTGGTGGGGGTGGGATGTCAACTTTGGAAGCAAGTCTTATATGCTATCCATGCGCCAGTTTCGGAACGAGCGTCCGGAATACATGATTTGGAAGTGTATGAACAACACGAGCTTGGCGAGCTCACAGATTATACTTTCATCGGCTGATATACCTTCCGATATATCAATCAGGTACCTGTTTACCTGGATGGCGTGGTTTATATCTGATCGATTGGGATTTTAAGCATTATTACCTCTTAAAATTTTATTTATATTTGCCGGGAGATTACCAATCTGGACATATTTAGCGTGCTGTTGTAATCCACGCAGTCTATTTATCTTTCTTTGTATCTTTGCCTTTTGTATATTCACATTATGATTATTTGTAATGACTCGTCCCCTTGTTCTGTATATACCGCGCATATTTAATGCCGCTCTCTGGGCTAATAGTCTTTTGATATGTGGCCTCACCATTCTTTTTACGAGGGTGGCGTTGGATACAGTCCTAAGACTTGGTGGTATATGAGATATTACCCACCCCACTGTGCGTGTCGATGGCCTCTGTGAACGCGGTCGCCTGACACCCAATCGAATATTACGAGCTGCAATATTCACAATTGTTCTGATTGGCGTTGGCATTTATATCAAACAAGATTTTTTTTGGGGTGGTTCATGGTATCTTGACGTACGTTGCATACTTGATAAGTCTTATAACAGAAAACTTATGATCTTTTTTGATGATTTGTTCTTTGATTTCTTTGTCTGATGATTTGAGATTCCAATCTATTTTCTTACGTTTATCGAATGATGAATCGTATATATATAAATCTGATGATACATACCCAGTGATTGCATGACCATGAGCAACCCCATGGCATGTAATATAACAATGTGAAAGATCGTAATCGGCACCGGCATGTTTGATGTGCTTGTCAAATTCTTTACCCTTTTTAACTACGAATGTCGTTGGTTTGTTTTCACCTATTTTAGACCAATCACCAGGGAATAGCTTGTCATACACGTGGTACATGTCTGTAACGATACCACCCATGACACTCGACCTAGAACTCAATAATCTTTTCATGTATGTTCTTTTCGTGTTGGTAAGCCTCGGGATCATAGCCAAAAACTTTGTTTTTGTCGCGCGTAATCCGATATTCCTAATGACATTTTTATTCTTGTAATGCACATTGACAACACCTATTTTGCCTATCCTATGCGCGATATAACTCCAGAACAATTCACCAGATGCACTCTTCGATGGACAACTATTATGGTTTGAAAAAATGGAAACGTCTCCAACCTTTGTGTTTATGGGTGGGATGCGCCTCGCTAGAATGGATCGCGCTTTAGGACTCATGAGTAGACCATTAATTATCGCGTGAAACCAACACGTTCCACCCTGCTGTCTTCTCGTGCGCACACTCGGTGAATTTATTGGTTTTGGGTACATCAAACTGTATATGTATTTTATTCTCTCTTTCGAGAATAAATCTTTTAATCTGACACCGGTCTGCAGAACCTTCCCGTTTGCATTTTTGAGGATTTTATTTTGAATATTAAGATGGTATATAGTATTATTGGTATTCTTGAACTGTATTGTATTTTTATTTCTGTTGTGTATGCGGCGTAGAATATACAATCTGGACCGCTTCAACATCTGCGCAATGCTTGGGTATGCCGCTCTCATCAACCGACTGTTGTTTTTATTTTTAAACGTGTATTTGTGATGGTACACGTTTACGAACCTTTTATTTGGTTTTTGTTTAAACCCTAGACTCTGCATGACATAACTGCTCGGTGGTTTTGTGTGTGTGTTGCGCATCTCGGGTTCATTGAATATAGACGTTTGTGTAACATTCTTGAACCCAGTCTTTTTAGCTGCGAGTGTCATGAGTGCCCTCATCTGTTTTCCGATCCCCTTGTTTCGTAAATTATAGCGCGTTTTACCTGATGTTATGTTTAATGTGAATGGATTGTTTATAGTTGTCTTGACGTATGTTTGCCTCATTGTATTTGGCTTGTATGACAGGTGTACATTCTTATTTTTCCGAACCACGCTGAAATTTTTATCGTCGATGATACTCTTCAACGCATTTTCGTAGTTTTGTGGGGCTTTTAATTTACTCTTTATAAACTTGCGCTCCGACTTGGTAAACACGTCGCTGAATCTCTTCGGGCCCACCTGTTTGCCATTGTGTAAATTCTTGAGCATTTTGTTGCCAGAGTTCCATTGATACTTACGTCTATCATTCACAAATCGGATAAGTATTGTTGGTTCGTTCGCCCTTGGTAACCACACCTCGTAAATCTTTTTCATTTATACTATGACAATTTTAAAAATATTTGTTAAGAGAAGAAAAGTAACAATTTACGAAAAATGAAGAGTCTCGAGCTCAAAGTCATGACTACTACAAATACCTTTTCCTCGGTTCTCTCTCGTAATACATATGCATCGCTTTGTTGATATTTTTTGCTTTTGTGTTAATAGTAGAATTTGTGAATAAATTTATAAGCGCTTTACGTTTATTCGGCGTTGCATGTAAGAGCTTTGTGTTCATTATAGCTTTCTTGTATTTATTTACATAATTATTGTATTCTTGTGGTGCAAGCATTTCATGCATTCCAGCTATATTGTTTGTAAATGGGATAGCTTTTAGAACCAAAGGATTACCTGGATGTATATCTCTTCTACGTATATTTTTACGCAGTTTACCGTGCATGTTTTCGAGATATCCTCGGAGTATTTTTTTATACTCGTTCGAATTAGCTTTCAAATTCCTGTATTTCATTTTCAAGTTATTTGGACGTAATATTCGAGCCCTCTCGTTAGCTCTACGATTTCTATTAATTCCATACTTTCGAAGATAGTTATTGTATGAAATGCGTCTTGCTGCAAGTTGTCTGTTTGCATTTCGTTTTTGTATAATTGGGTTATACCATTCGTCGTACAATTGTCTAACCACATTGCGACCCAAAGGTATATGTTTGACATATACTTCCGTACCATTCGCCGAAAATAAATTAGCGTTATGTTTTGCGAGTACTTTCGCAGCAGCTAACTGGAGAGAATTGACTTTCACCGGTCTATTGTGACTACCACTCCCATTCTGACGAGCTTTCGATCGAGTATACATATTTATTTATACACACATATAAAAAATTGACCAAGACACTGTCCATTTTTTTGTTGGCTAATAATAAATGGTTAGGACTCGCTCCCCAAGTCCACCAGCGCGCGGAAGTAATCAATACTACTACAACCAAAACCAAAGATATTTTCCAAGAACGCGTAATTATCTAAGTAATTATCTAAATCATTATATACAACGTATAAAACGCGCTAAACGATACTTACCACCTCGAGTCTCGAACTTGAAACGTTTGAGAAGATACATGTTTCCAACTGCAGCAGAGAAAAAAGAAAATGAAAATTATCAATTTGAATTACTTAGACAAGAGATACAACGCCGTACTAATAATATGCTTCGACAACAAAACTATGAAAAATATCTTGCGAACCTTAGATACCGAAATTCACTTGCAGCCAATCGCATACACAGGAATGCCGAGGAGGCCAATCGCATACGCAGGAATGCCGAGGAGGCCAATCGTAGACGCAGGAATGCCGAGGCCAATCGCATACGCAGGAATGCCGAGGAGGCCAACCGTAGACGTAGGAATGCCGAGGAGGCCAATCGTAGACGCAGGAATGCCATCAGTCAACTCCGTAATGCGAATAGTGTTCATAATGCGTTAGTAATTGCAGGACTTATAAAAAGAATAAACAAGTGGAATAAATTAACTGACAAGAAGAAAATAAATCAACTGTACCTAAAGATTCACCCTAACAAGGCAAAAAAAAACAAAAACATTCTCGAACCATATCTTCACGTATTATCAGAATTAAAAAATCTCACCAAACGTTAAATGGATATGGATAACATACGAATAAATATTAGAAATAACCCCGCGGTTTTTTATTTATATGGTGTGCGTCCACAGATACAACAGACGATAGATAACATAACTAATACATCTAGAAACATAAGAAGAGACCAGTTATTGAAAAAAATTGGAAAGATTATAGAAATTCTGGAAAAACTTAAAAATGGTAATAGAGTAACCAACTATAATATAAATTCACTGCGGAACCAATATAATATGTTGGAAAAATCACATACTAATAATAAATATAAATATAAAAAATATGTGAGTGAGATAACGAAGATAGCAAAAAATATTCAAAATATGAATGTAAATACAAATCCCAAATATTTCTCGGTAGATTTAAAATACAAGAATACCGGTGCATATGTATCATCAAGCACCAATGGAAATGTCGTGCATATAAAGCACGGACATACACGTCAAAATCTTAGAAGTCGGCACATAGGTAGACAACTGAGGGCAATTGTAACATTAGCCGCAAAGCGTGCCGGTTATAAAAAGGTCAAACAGACATCTGTGTTTACACATAGAAATACAGTACCCACTCTTATAGAAACTAAACGAGGAAATACTAAATTTAGATACCCACCGAGTTCATATGTCATGAAATCACTAGGATTTAATACCTTAAAAACCGGTAATGATCATGATGGTCATTATTATAAACACGAGTACAATTTTAGTAAAAAACCAAACAATCGACGATTATTGAACGCACTCGTAATATCACATCCAATCACCGATTTGAAAAAAACTTCGAGACGTGTGGTGTTTCGTCGCACATGAGTTTTGTAAATTTTTTAGACACGAGAACCTGCCCCTTGTCTGTGTAGTGCACCGTGTCTAGTATATACCCTTTTTTAGGCAGCTTGTAGTACAAATCCCGTATACAGTTTGCACACGGCCGCGAGTTTCCAACCGTTCCGCCAATGTTTGCGCGGATCACGAGCAGATCAATCTTCTTGAGCTTCCGGTTTCGGCGCAGTACAGGCAGTTTGCCAATGGCATCATCCTCTGCGTGTACTGTGGGGAACAGTCCCGGGTTATAATGGTTTTCGCCATACGCCAGTACGTTGATAGGGGCAGTGATGATTGAAAAACACCGCCGCGTGATTCGACCCAGCGTTCATGCAGCACCTCCGCCTCGAGTTCAACGTCGAAATCAACGAATCCATTTTATATATGTAACACACCTTGTTTCTAAATTAAAATGTACGGATATTACAAATGGCCAACGTTATAAACTACGCAAAGACTGGTTTCGGGTGGGGTGTAGGACTGGTTGTCATGTTCCTCGTGCTGGCCCTCTTCTCATCCATGTTCTCAGCCATCGTGCCGCCACCCCGCGAAAATAGAATGTAAGCTTACCATAAATGGCAATTGGTAACGCAGCAAAGGCTGGATTCGGTGTTGGACTCGGATTTGCCGGTCTGACCATATTCGGAATCATCTCATTCATACTCGGGTTTGTCATTGTGCTCAACCAAAACAAACAGGAGAAGAAGAACACAGTCATCCTCGCCGTGGGCTTCCTATTTATGATTATAGGAGTGGCACTCGGTCTCGGGTTTGGCGGTGGGGAGCTGCTGAACCAGATTGCAGGAGCAGTTGGAAACTAATTCTCAGGTAATCGTAGATGGATGTCGCAAAGTTTGTGTCATTTGTCATGTTCTCGTCCCAACAGGCGCACGTGTTTCATCTACAGACACCATCCTATGCACAGCACAAGGCGCTCGAGGATTATTATACCGGTGTGGTTGGCCTCATAGACTCGTATGTCGAGGTGTATCAGGGAACGTACATGAAAATAATCAGGCCGGTGCGATCCGGAACACTCATCAACGACCCACGCAAGGCGCTCCAGTACTTTCAAAAACTCAAAAAGACGCTGAATAGCCTGAGAACACCGACGGACAGCCACCTCAGAAACATTCAGGACACAATCATGGAGCTCATCAGTAGCACCATTTATAAATTAAAATTCCTAACATAGTAGATGTACAAGCTAGTAAAACCGGACGGTCAGGTAGTACCCGTCATTGTTTCAGAAGAGGATCCAAGATCCATAAAGATACACTTGGCAGCAGATGTATCGTTATGCAGATGGATGAAAAAGACGGAGTTTATTGTTCGAGATGATTTGTTGTTGTTAAAAACAAAAGACGCATAGTATTAAATATGGCAGCAGTTGCGATCAAGCCTCCGACGCTGACCACGTTCAGCTCAAATCACGCATACCTCATTTATCACGCGCGTGTGCCATACACGTGTCGCGTCATGGATCGAACAACCCTTGTTGTGTTCCCAAACATCAATCACGCCCAGTTTGTTCGAAATGCACTCGAGACTTACTATGCACATCACAAGACGTGGCCCGACATGTCCAACCAGGAGGTTTTCTTCAACTCGAGGCCTGATGCATCAATGAACATCCTAGACATTGTGTGTATAGACCCCAATGATATTTTCAACATGTGCCTGAAGCTCAATGTCAATGCATGCGTCGTGGAGGACATTGAGGAGGTTGGGAACAAGGTGGCAATAAAGTGCGACATTATAGATTTGGAACCTCGGGCCGAGACGTACCGGGACACACTTGAATCTATTTACCTGGAATGATTGCCGCCCCCTTGAACACCGCCTGTGTGTACTTCATGGAGAGCGTAAAGTGAATCTGGACCCACTCGAGCATCTCACCCTTGGATACGATGACACCCATGGGGTTTGAGTTTAGGAACGTGTCAATGTCCAACCGCTTCGTTGCCAGATTCTCTGCAAAATCAAAAAACTTCCCGAGCCAAGCGACATGACTCGCCTTGCTCGGGTCAAACTCCTTGGCAAACTTTGATGTTATGCTGGCTTGTTCCATTTATATAAAACTCTATTTTGTTTTTAACTGAAATTTACCGTCATCCGATTTACCAAACTCCACCCCTGTCCCGTCGGCAAATGTCAACTGGGCGAGTTTCTGGTACATCGAATTACGGGTACTCGAAATCATAACTAGAAATATAACCAGTGCAACCACGGCCCATACCCATGGCTTCATCATCTGATATTCTACATGATTTTATTTTGCATCGTCTGTGGCCTCTCACACCTGCACGTGCTCGTCTTCTTAGGGTCCCTCATTTTTCGCATCTCGAGTGGGCACTTGAGATCCTTGCACTCAAACTCGTACCCCGAAACATTTCGGAAGAGCAGTACAGCCACACAGAGTGCGACTGCGATCAGAACGTACGTGTCGCGCTTCGCCATTTAATATAGACCCATAAAAGATCTCTCGTACCCTGGGATAACCTGGCCCTGGTCCATAGATGGCATACTCCTCGGTCTAGGTGGTAAGGTGTAACCAGACGAACCTATCTGTGTGTAACCCTGCCATACAGCCATATCTCTTTGTGCTTGAGTTGTTCCAGAACTGGATACACATTCATTATTAATAAGATCAAATCCATTTGGACAACATTTATCACCGGTCATAGTGCTAAATGTCGTTGCTTCGTATATGTTTCTGACCCATCCAGGTGCCGCACTACGGTTTTTGGGACATCTATATGTAGCCCAAGTAGCCCAAAAGGGATTTGAATCATATACACGATTTTTCGGTGTATATTTCACAACCGCTGCCGCTGCTGCTGCTGCTGCTGCCGCTGCTGCTGTCGCTGCCGCTGCTGCTGCTGCTGTCGCTGCGCTCTCCGCGGTTCTCTGTTCTACCGATTTGTAATTAAGTTTATCGAAATCTGTATAAGTTGCAGTTGGTTGTGTAGATGACCTTACTGGAATGATTGCGTTTGGTGAAACGGCTATTTGTGTGGATCGACTGGTATCGCTATATAAGTAAGCTATAAATTTTAAAGATGCATCACTGGTCTGTGAAAATGAAAAAACGTTCCAATTCACATCATCTGAACCTTGACTCTCGGATGAAACTGATGTAATTTTTGTACCTAATACGGTCCCAGTTGAATCTATCATCGAAACTTTCATGTACGGTGGATCTGGTGTTTGTTTAAGGTTCGTGTATACAAATATTGTATCAGGTCTTCTCTCTATTTTTTCTATTATAATGGATGGTATGGGTGTACAAGTCCTATTTTTTACATACTTGTCACTTGCACATTGTGATACACAATTTTTTGTTGTTGGATCACCATATGTACCAGATTGACAATTTGTTGCCACAACACATGTATTGGAAGAACCATTCCAATAAGGGGTTGTAGATGGACAAATGTCAAATAATACATATTTATTAACCTTATCAGCGTTTGATATCCATTCCAACGGCCAATTGTATTTTAAGTTGTAAAAAATTTTAGCATTTGATGATTTGTCGTTACTAGTTTCTTTGTCGTTATAAGAAACGTTTAAATTAGATGTAGGGGCTTTATCCATAGTTTTTGAAGTTCCATCTTTTTCTACAAATACAAGTCCTCGGTTTATGTCGATTGAATTTCCAATGGATGAAAGTTCGGGTGGATTAGGTATATCAGATAAAGTAGAACTAGATATAAAATTGCCATAAAGAGTTGTATAATCAATAACATTTATGCGCATAATTCTGGTATTGGGATTTATAAATGATTGTAAATTAAGATTCACGCGTTTACAAATTTTTGTATTTGGATCAATGTAATAACCATTTGGACAATTCTGGACACAAAGGTTTGTATCTGGATTTCCATATGGTTTAGAAATTGGACACCCTATTGCGGCAACACAAAGGTTTGTATCTGGATTTCCATATGGTTTAGAAATTGGGCACTTGCTTGCTTCAACACAAATATTTGAAGTTGGTGGATCAGCGTAATAATTAGCTGGACACTTAGCAACACATGTTGTACCATTCCAATACGGAGTTGTACCTGCACAACCTGAAACTCCACTACTACATGATGTACCAGTCCAAATTGGGTTTGCAGATGAACATTCAGCTGTGTATCCTATATCTCCCAAGAAATAACGCTTATTCGCTTCGTTGTCTGAATACATACCTGTTATTTCTATATCAGAATTGGTTACGTTATATGTATCAGTTGCACTATATTGTTTTCTTGGGAGTATTGCGCTACTCGCATTTATTTTATATATAGTGTCCGTGGTTTGTGATAAACTCTGTGGATTTGAAATTATTAAAGTAACAGATCGACCATTTTCAACACTTTGTGAATTAGACACAGTTGTACCTCCTACAGATATATAAACAGTTCCAGATCCCATTGGTGTGAATGTAAACGATCTTATTTTTGTATCTTTATTTGTTTTCGATCTAATTTTAATATGTAAAAATGTAGAAGACGCCTGTGAAATTTGTTGTGTCGATGTTTTCGTATTTAAAGTTGAAGTTAGCGTCGCTGCCTGCGCGGGTGGTGGCACAGGTGCAGTTGTGTATACTTGGTTATAAATTTTATTATAAAATGCAGAGCGGTTATCACCGCGATTGAAATAAAATGGATTTGAGATATATGCTGGTTCTGTTGCCGCGGAATTCTTAATTGTAGTTTTTAGACTGCTCGGTGCCGATTTACTGGCTATGAAATTATCAATATCGTCATCATAATTAGCGAGTGGACCGGATGATGAAGAACCTCCTCCACCAGATCCTGATGGTGAAGGCGATTGCGACTGGCTACCCAATGGACATGGATTTATATCTGTTCTGTACCATTTACCTCCATCAGTTGGTTCTGTATCACTAGTCCTAGTTCCACCACCATCGTACCAATTCGGAGATCCATTATTTGTACCTTCACATCGTTCTAATCTTTGCCATGTGTACCCAGAGCTGTTCCTAGGTATCATGGTATACACGAGAATTACTAACAAAACGACCGCTATATAAATACCAATCATCTATAATTCGCTGAGATATAATTTCCCAAGCTTGTCTATGTGGCACCGACAGAATGGACACACTGCTGATTTCATTCGCTCGTAGCACTCTAAGCACGATGTGTGCCCACACGGGACCAGGAAGTTGGACACTGGCTTTTCGAAGCACAGTGGGCAGAGGGACTTTTCATTGTCTGCGAACAATCTGATTGTCATGAGCATGGAGTTTCGTTCCGTGTACAGCTTCCCAATCTGCTCGTTGTACTCGTCAATCTTGTAGTGCTCCTTGAAATTGCTAACGATATCCTTGAGTGCATCCTCGGTGGATTCGCACTTGAGACCCTCTATGAGCTTTATCATAGCCTCACACCTTGAGTTTATCGCCTCCACGTGCTCCTCCACGTTCATAATGTTTCGGTTAATCTGCCTGTATGCTGACAGAAACTCGATGCACTTTTTGTGGAAATCCTCGTCGTGAAACTCCTTGTACAAAATGACCGGGTTGATAAACTCGTTACCGTCAGTCTCAATATCCTTCATGAGTTTAAGTTATGCAACAATATTAACTTAGTTCAAATGACTCAGCCAATGTGCTGGTGGTGCTGCCACTCAATCGAGTGTGAGCCGCTTCACATGCCTTACGAGTACAAGAAGGAGCAGTTTCTGACAAAGGGTCAGTTTTGCTCGTGGGAGTGCATGAAGGCGTACAATGTCAGGAATGAGTCGTACACATCGTGTCGAATCGCCGATCTGGTTGCGCTGTACCGGAAACGTGTCTATGGACACATAGACCCGGTTCACATGGCACCTGACCGAATGGTTCTACAGGCTTTTGGTGGGGATCTGTCCATCGAGGAGTTTCGCAGCGGGTCCACGTATGCATGGATAAGCTTGCCAAATGAGGTGTACATCAAACCAACCATTCACCAAAAGTCTGTTGATGGGGAGCTCGTACTGAAGCGAAACAAACCACTGAAGCGTGATAAGAACAACATCAAGAATGCGCTCGGAATTGGCTTAAAAAAATAAACGGAGCACTCAATAATGAGTCTCGTAAAGGTATATACCGATGTGGGACTTGATAAACCAGTTGAGCTCTACGCCAAAATTTTCAAGAGAACCAAGAAGGTGTACAATATAAAATACCTCAGTCCCACGAATAACATGGCGAACGGTAAGATGATTTACAACTATGAGAATATCATGTACGAGGTGGATGAGAGCTCAATTACAGAGCATCTCAAGACGGATGACGAATCGGACATTGGGTTTAAAAGGATCGAGGATGGGTTTATAAAAGTTTCAGACTCGGACAGTGAGTACGAGCCCAGTTCAACCGACGAGTCTGAATCAATCTCACTCGATGAAGATGAGGAGGCGGCTGAAGAATATGAGACTTCTGAATATGAGGAGGATGATGAATAATATTCTGTGTATACACAAATGGATGCATACATAATCGCACTCGTGTTGATTATTGTGGCTGTGGCGCTCGTGGTGTACATGAACCGGTCAAGTGGGTACACAAAGAATGACACGACTCTAGACACAACGTTCATTGTTCACAACCCAACTAGGTACTAAGCACTCCTCCTCGGTGTGCTTGGGCCTCTGTTGACAGTATTACTGTACCGTGAATTTCTGTGATTTACAACAGAAGCTTGAGCCAAGTATTCCGCGAGAGCTTTGTAAAATTTTTTGTTGTTTTCATTTTTTACATTTTGTGAATGGTAATATAAAAGATACGCTGCATTTGACAATTTGTTTATATTATTTACGAGTCCATTGTATACGTTTCTATTTGCGTAATATCGTCCATTATTTCCCTTGTATATGTTCCATAGACGATCATTAAATATATTTTTCAATTTTGTTTTATTAAACTGTATGTTATTGACTTTTCTGGATTTTATATGTGGGATGTTTAAGACAACTTTATTAAAAGAACTGAGAGGCAACTTTAAATATCTCGGTCGTTTTAGAAATACCACCATTTTAATATACATTTAGATTAAAACCCACTGAATGACAGAAGCGCTTGCGAATACATGTATCAAACTATGAACTCGACAATCATTTGTGTAATTGCTTAGTGCCCATATTCCCAAACACACTGTGGCCCTTGGTACCCAGAATGATGGGCACTGGTACATGTAGACGCACGTTGATGACATGACCGTTGCCACGTCTATATTGCGTCTGCGTCCCGGCTTAGGGTCCCACCAATACGCTATTGATGTGGCGAGTACCGCGGCTGTGCTGACTATCGGAAAGATGCACCCCTTTGCGATTGCGAGCCCGAGTGGCACAACTGATAAAAAATGTGTTTTCATTGTAAATGGTACAGACGCTACGTTTAACTCGCAGCCCGAATTACCACAAGAAATTCCGAGTTTCATCCCCAAATGGGTGGCACGTGGATTTTGGTGCCAGTGGGTACAGCGATTACACGATTCACAAGGATCCAAAGCGCAAGGATAGATACCTGACACGGCACCGCAAGCACGAGAACTGGGGCGCCTCTGGAATCAAAACTGCCGGGTTTTGGTCAAGGTGGCTCCTATGGGAAAAGCCCAGCCTCAATGGTGCCCGCGCATTCATTGAGAAAAAGTTTAAGGTTATTGTTCGTTAAATATGAAATGGATGATCTGACTCAGATTATTCAAGAGCACGCGGTAAAGATTTTCAAACAGACGGATGATATTTATGATATCATTGCTAGTACTCTGGAAGGGAATGTTTCAGAAGAGGCGTTCTTCATCGCAGACATTGGGAAAGTTGTCCGCCAGTACGAGCGGTGGGTCGAGCACTTGCCGTGTGTAGAACCTTACTACGCAGTCAAGTGCAACCCAAACCCTGTTCTGCTCAAGGTTCTCTCCACACTCGGGTGCAACTTTGACTGCGCGTCCAAAAATGAGATTGCGAGCGTGCTCTCCGTGGTTGATGATCCCGGCAGAATCATATTCGCAAACCCGTGCAAAATGTCCGGGCAGATTAAATATGCCAGGGCAGTCGATGTTGATACGATGACCTTCGACTCTGATCACGAATTGTACAAGATTAAGCTGTACCACCCGAATGCAAAGCTGGTTCTGAGAATCAAAGTGGATGATGAGGGATCGCTGTGTCGGTTCAGCTGTAAGTTTGGGTGCCCCATGAATGATGTGGAGAGGCTGCTCGGAATCGCCAAGGCGCTTTCGCTAAACATAGTCGGTGTTTCTTTCCACGTGGGGTCTGGGTGCACACGCACTGAAAAGTACAGGGATGCTATTCGTGATGCGATTGAGTGTATCGAAATAGCCAAGAAGCTGGGCATGGATCCACGCATCATAGATATCGGCGGTGGGTTTGACGATTCAACATTCGAAGATATTTCACAAATTGTCAATGAATTTGTATGTTCAAACACGAGTATACAGTTCATCGCCGAGCCTGGGAGATTCATGGTAAATAACTCTCACACACTCGTTGTCAATGTCATTGGTAAGAAGGATCTCGGGGGGGAGTTTGTGTACTACCTGAACGATGGGGTGTATGGATCGTTCAACTGTATATTCTTTGATCACGCTGTACCGGAGGTGTGCCCTTTCAATGAGCGCAACGGACCTAGGTACAAGTCTAAGATTTTTGGCCCTACGTGTGATTCCATTGATAAAATTTCAGACGAGGTTATGCTCCCAGAGCTTGCTATCGGTGAGTGGTGCTACATTGAAAATTTCGGGGCGTATACAACAGCAGCAGCGTCAACCTTCAACGGGTTTCAGCAGACGCAGGTGGTCTATGTTTTGACATCGTAAATATATTCGATGCATATACTAATATGGATACATGGGTATGGATTCTTCTCTTTGTCCTAGTGTTTTCACTGGCGCTTGCATATGTTGCGTACACTCAGCAACCCAAAGAGACCAAGACTGTGGTTGAGGTTTCAAAGAAAACACCTGCTCCATCAACTGAAAAGGTTTCGATAACAAAGTCGCCCCCACCTGCACCTGCCCCATCATTCTCGTTTCCAAAGCTGGAGTTTCCAAAACCACCAGACATGGGGTCCATGTTCAAGTTTGAAATGCCCATGGGACTAATGGGTTAACCGTTACGGTTTTGTAAAAATCGAACCAGACCATTCTTCTTAAACTTGGAGAATCCTTTGTACCCTTTGTTGCGTGCTATCTTCTGAAGGTTCTTGACGGACATGGATGCATAGTTACGACGCGGCTTGGGTGGAGATGGTCCGCGTGGATGGGGCTTGGGTGGTGATCTAATCGCCTGACTCATGAGTCTGTTGTATTCCGCTTTACCGAGAACTTGTTTCGCCTTGGCCAGTGTACCCGGGGATGGGGTGCGAACCATGAGAACATTCATCTTGGTCGGTAGTGGGGAGGTTCTACGCGCCTGACTCATGAGTCTGTTGTATTCCGCTTTACCGAGAACTTGTTTCGCCTTGGCCAGTGTACCCGGGGATGGGGTGCGAACCATGAGAACATTCATATTTTTCGGTGGCGTGGGAACAGTCAGAATTTTCAGACGCTTTTGCAGCGTGTTGATTCTGCCGCGGATCATGGCTAGATTGAATGCAAGTTTAGCGCGCTTGGTCGCATTCTTGGGCAGGTTCGGTGGGGTGTTTTCAAGTAGGAGGAGCTCTGCATTGGTTGGCATTTAAAAATAAGCAACAATTTAATTCAAATGGATGCCGAGTGGGTGGATGTTCTGCATGATCACTACGATGACTTTGTGGACCTTCTCGTGCAGTTTGGGTACTGCCGCAACGGGGACATTGCTGATGATTGGCTGAGCACAGAGTTGAATGTGGATGCTATGAATGACGCACTTGAGGATTGGTACCCACACAAGGATCGGATGCGGTTCATCATGGATATGATTTACCACATGGATCTCGACTGTTATCCCAAGTACTCTGACATGTCAATCAGGGACATTGCAAGTATTATTTAGCGCAACATCCCTCGAAATCTTCGAGTGGGTTTTGAACGCTCTATGTCTAACAATTTTTGAGTTTCAATGCTCAATTTAGATTCAAGACGAGCTACCTCGGCAGTGTAATATGAAACTGCCCTTTTAAATATAAAAATTGCAAAGATTACACCAATTGCGAAAATGAATATGTTCTGATTCATCTATTTAAGATTTGTGTATATAAAAAATAAATGAACATCCCCAACTTTTTGTTGACACCGCTCGTAGACACAAACTCAATCAAGCTCTGCCGAAACTGTGTACACCACGAACCTGTCAAATCCAAGTGTACACGGTTTGGTCGCCTCAACCTTGTTACTGGGGAGATTCACTATATGGATGCTCTCACATGCAGGGAGTATGACAACTTTTGTGCGAATGAGGGTAAATTTTTCGTATCTGATAAAAATGAGACTCCAAAGTAAATGAGCTGCCAGTTTAAGAATATATTCGGTCCGGCGAGCCAAGGTATTCACTCGTGGAGAATATTCGACACACCGATTGTTGATTGGGTGGGCACATTTGTACTGGCGTACGGGTTGTCCCACGTGTCGCACATCAATTTCGTGTGGTCTTTACTCATAATGATAGCTCTAGGGGCAATCATACACAGTCTCATGTGTGTCGATTCTAGGTTAAAGGTTCCCACCCAAGTTTTAGATAATGAGTTTTTATGAGGTGCTCGGAGTGGACAAGGATGCATCGAAAGACGCTATTAAAAAGGCGTATCGAAAACTGGCGATGAAGGAGCACCCGGACAAGGGTGGGGACCCAGAAAAGTTTAAAAAAATTTCAGAGGCGTACGAGACTCTTTCTGACGATGACCGTAGGGCCCAATATGACAACCCGGGCCACGAGGGCATGTTTAACTTTTTCAGCCAGATGTTCCAGGGTGTGAACACGAGGCGCAAGTTTGGCGATGCAGTCAAGGATGTTGAGCTGCCCCTCGATAAGATGTACCATGGTACCGAGCTCAAGTTTAAGATTAATCTCGAAAATGTGTGTCCAGACTGTCAGGTTAAGTGCGCACACTGCGGAGGCTCTGGATCGGTTCACATCGGTGTGCACATCATGACAATTCAACAAACGTGCCCGGCTTGTGCGGGGCGTGGTGTCAGCAACCGGGGTTGCACGGGGTGCGACCATGGAATCAAGCGAACTGAGCGTCTCATACAGGTTAGGGTTCCACCAGGGTGCCCCGATGGTCACTGCTTCGTGTTTGAGGGTCTGGGTGAGCAGAGGGTCCGACCAACTGATGCGTCCGGAGATTTGATGATTCGGATTCGAACAAGGAAGCACGAGTTGTTTGATCGGGACGGGGACAATTTGATTTACAAGCCAACTATAAAATTCGTAGACTCTTTGATAGGGTTCCCGTTGATAGTTCAACATTTCGGTGGGACATTCATGTACGACACGCGACAGCTCGGTGTCATAGACCCAACTCGGGTGTACGACATACCTGGAAAGGGTATGAATGAACACTCTTCGATGAAGGTTATATTCAGGATATCGTACCCCACGAGACCATGGACAAGTGAAGAGGCTTCTATGATCAAAGATATGTTTGAATTAAAAATAAAAGGCGCTGTATAAATAGAAATGGTGTGTAAAGTGTGTGTAAGCGATTACACAAAGCTTTTGCGAAAAAAAATAGAGTGTCCATACTGCGAGTATGACGTATGTTCCATGTGTGCACAAACATATCTACTGTCCACACCTGAAACTCCTCATTGTATGAATTGCCGCAAGACTTGGTCAAGATACTTTCTGGTTCGGTCTATGACTATGAAATTTGTCAATGACACGTACAAGAAACACCGCGAAAATGTACTCTTTGAACTCGAGAGATCTCTCATGCCATCGACACAGGAGGAGGTTCAGAGAGTTCTAAATAACAGACGTATAACCAGAGAGATTACACAGAAATACACAGAAGTTGGTGCTCTTCGGAGAAACCTGTCAACTATATATCCAGCCACGTACGAGCAAAAGGAGTTTCAGTGCGATCTCAAGCGACAGGAGTTTGATTTGCTCATACAGATTGAATTGCTCGAGTTTCAGCAAAACAATGAGACACACACCCTGAAAGAGCGTAAACAGTTTATACGAGCGTGCCCAGCCGACGGGTGCAAAGGGTTTTTGAGCACGGCGTGGAAATGTGGGATATGCGATATTTACACGTGCAACTCGTGCCACGAGATCAAACGCGATGAACACACGTGCAACCCCGAAAATGTGGCAACCGCGAAGCTCCTGTCTAGCGATTCAAAGCCGTGCCCGAGCTGTGCATCCCTGATTTTCAAGATTGATGGGTGCGATCAAATGTTCTGTACGAGCTGCCACACTGCATTCAGTTGGCGAACTGGTCGCGTGGAGACGGGGCGTGTTCACAATCCGCACTACTACGAGTATCAACGCACTCGAGGCACAAACCAACGTGAGATTGGAGATGTTCAGTGTGGTGGATTACCGGGTGTAGGCGAGGTGTATCGCGCATCCGGCAACTCAGCTCTCGTGGGTCGAATCCTGCAATCAATTACACACTTTCAACTCGTGGATTTACCACGGTTTCAAAATATAAACATCATGAACCCAAACAGAAATCTCGAATGGCGCGTCAAGTACATGATGAACGAGATGACCGAGGCGGAGTTTAAACAAAAAATTCAACAAATTGACAAGGACCTGAACAAACGCATGGAGATTGGGCAAGTGTCCACGACGTTTGTACAGGTGGTGTCTGATTTGTTTACACAGCTCATAGCAACCAAACAAAAGGATAAATTTCTAAGCGAGTACGATTACGCAATTGTATACTTTAACAATTTGTTCAGAGACATTTCAATAAGTTATGGGTGCTCAGTCCCTTATATATGCAACCAATACTACATAACAACGAGAAATCAACAATTTATGAAAACCCTCCCCTCAACCTCAGAACCAAGTGCAGCGTAGACTCCTTCTGTACATTGTAATCCGCCAGTGTCCTCTCATCATCCAGTTGTTTGCCAGCAAAAATAAGCCGCTGCTGATCAGGTGGAATTCCCTCCTTGTCCTGAATCTTTGATTTAATATTTGCGATACTGTCCGAGCTCTCCACCTCAAGCGTGATGGTTTTGCCAGTCAGAGTCTTTACGAATATCTGCATCTTCTATTATGTATACAAAAATCTTTAATTCACACGATTCTTATTCTTGAGGCTCTCAACAATCGGACCTGGTGCCGGGCTCGGGCTGGGGCTGGGAATGGGAAGTGGGCTCGGGCTATTATTATTTAAATTTGAGTTGCGCCCCACCATGAATATACCGACAAACGAACCTATTATGGCGATGATTGCTATTCCTATGCTCGCGAGCACAAACTTCTTCTTGAGACCTTCATCGTCAGCCAACTTCTTGTATGAAACCATGGACAAGAGGAGCACATGAATGGATAGTGCTATAATGATGGCAAAAAGTATATTCTTGTTCATTTAAGTTTATTTGAGATTTTTAATCTCTAAGCACCAACCTTTATTTTGCCATCTGGAAACTTTGTCGTGGGGTATGCCTCTACAAAATCAGGGCACCCACCGTTTGAGCAATCGACAAAGTCAGCATCCTGTCCCATCCGCTCAACGAGTTTGACTGTGTGTGGGCATCCCATGGACCCGTATATGATTGGCTTTTCACCCCCACCGCCACCCTTGCCACGGTGAATAAAAGCCAGTGCCATCACCACACCAACTAACACAAACCACAGGTTGTTCATTTATTATACGCTGATTTTTTTATTCACCAAGAATAAGATGAGTGATCCAGCGACATCACTCATCATGTTGATTGTCGTCGTGGTTGCTTCGTTTTATATATGGAACAATGTGCTTGAAGACTCAACAAAAAAAAATATCAAAGATTCGTTCAATGGACTGTTTGGATCCAAATCCCCTAGTACGAGCGCATCAAGTGGGGATGGTGAAGATGAAGGAGGAGCGCCGAGTGGATGGGGACCAAGTTCTGGTGAAGATGAAGGAGGAGCGCCGAGTGGATGGGGACCAAGTTCTGGTGAAGATGAAGGAGGAGCGCCGAATGGATGGGGACCAAGTTCTGGGGGAGGCACGGGTACACCGAATAGTCCAATAACAGTAACAGTAACTTCACCACCCGCAGCAGCACCGCTTAACGTTCCAAGTGGAAACAGTGATGTATCTGCAATTATCGCCGCATTGCCAGGTATTTTGAATGCATCACAGCAAACTCCGGTTGACTTGACTCCTATAATAAATCGACTCGACCAACTCGGGCGCGGAAGTGATAATGCTGAGCTTACAACGAGTATAAATACTCTGATTACAGAACTTGCGCGGAGCCGTAATACACTCACAACCGGTGTTTCAAATGCTGCCAATCAGGTTCAATCTAATCTTGGATCGACTCCTCCACCACAATTACCTGGTCAAAGTCAGACACCTGCCCCGGCTCAAGCAGCCACGGATACACAACCCCGTCTATTTTCAAGTGCCGCGAATATAATATACACAGGCACAACCCCGTCGAATGTTGCATTCAGTTGGTTCCTGAGTCCTTTGCCTGATAATCTGGCACTCTTGATAAATGGATCGGCAGATAACCGCGATACACGCTCGAGTACGGCTGCGTGGACTGTCAGTACAACCTCTTACAAATACGATATACCATCAACTCTCGTGGGTACGAATTTGACGTTCCAACTCGTTAGTATCAAAGGAAACGAGACAACCATACCCATGAGCGGTACACTTGCTCTGACGGTAGGTGGGGCTCCACCGAGCATTCAAGGGTTGATACAGTCAGGTCTAGCTGATAAAACAGTAACCATAGGGTGGAGCTCCATCGCATGGACTGACGCAACAGCACCAAAGCAAATTGAGATTAAAGTAACCAAGGGTACGGTTACGAGCTCTGGTGTATTCACACCCGATGGAACGACTCCGTACACATATTACGCTTCAACCACTACAGATACTTCGTACCCAATTACGGGATTGATCCCATTGACGACGTACCAGATTTCAGTTACGGCCGTACAAGGATCATCGAGACAAACATCATCGACAACAGTTACGACTCTGGCAGACTCGTCAAAAAAACTCGGTGTCGTGGGATCACCTACTGTGGCAGATGATGGCAGTCAGATAACCATCATACTGAAACCAGAAAATATAAGCACGATTAGCAAGTTTTCCATGCAGATATCAGATGTGGATCAGAATGGCAACATCGTACCAATGCCCGAGATTCCAATTGAGGCTGCCAGGAACGCATTCAATGCATCTACCAATGAAAACAGGACTGTAAATATAACGCTGTTAAACCAACCATTTGCTCGAGGTCATATATACCCGAGTAATATATATGTTCAAGAATTGGCGTCTGGTGATAAAATATACGCAAATGCGGTAATTAACATCACCATTAGAAATGCATCAGATTTAGCAGTTACGTTGAGTAATTCTCAACCAACTGATACAAGTGTCGCGTTGACATGGAGCGCAACACTCGCCACATCTTTGAGCACGCGAAAATATAGAACCCGCGTCATATATCGAGAATATCAAGCCGGGCGTTTGGAAAATGCAAAGTATGGATGGGAGTTCGCTGAAGTACCAAACAATGGTCGACAGTATACATTGACAGGCTTGACACCAGGTACACAATACGAAATTGGCGTTAAACTCGTGTTTGGTACAGCCGCTAATGATATATACGGAGCTAATCCAATTATAGTAAGAACAACTGGTGGGTCTGTAATCGGGTTATCAAATCCCGTGTTTAACGGCACAACCGCGCGTATCAATTGGACAGCCACTGGGACACCTACATTTCAAATAAAGTTCAACTATGCAAATTCAGTGTACAAGACACTGAGCGCAACATCCACACCTGAAAGTGTCGTAATTTCGAATCAGTCTGCCATCATTTCGGGTATTGACATTGCATCCACGTACCAGCTCAAAGTAACCATAGGGTCATTGTCGCAGGAAATACAACTGTCTCCAAGCAGATCCACATCGCTCATTAAATTGTTTTCAATTCCAGATACCAACAACCAAAACTCATACATTGAGGATGACAACTTTATGATCAATGCGGGCAAGTTTGGTTTCGGTGCAAGCATCGACAGACCGTCAGTAGCAGATAGGGATGCGTGTCAAGAAGAGTGCATGCTTAATAATGAATGTTCCATGTGGACATACAAGCGCCCAGTATGTACATTATATTCTACACAGGAGACTGGTAGTGGATACAATGACACCATACGTGGTTTGAAACGAGATGCAACCGGTGGCGATTTTGCTCAAATTGTTGCATTTACACCGGGTGATCAAACCACAAACTTTAACAAGACGACAACGAGCAATAATACAGTGGAAGAATGCTACACATTCTGTCAGAGCAGTGCTGACTGCACAGCATGGGAATTCAAATCAAACTTGAGCTCTACGAATAAATGCGTCATATGGAAACCCAAGGTGTCCGGAACAGGCACATCCATTGGTCTGAAGGGCAATTACAGCCATGTTTCTGGTATAGGTACATTTGCAAACATTCGATACGAAGATTCAAAATTAAAATGGAACACGCTTACAAATGCAACATCAGTCAATGGATTCTTGATACAGTATAAACAGACGACTGATCAATACTTTAACCGTATGAATACACTCAAAGCGAAATCCCTAACTGAAGCTGATGTGTCATCGATGACACCTGGCACATACCATTTCCGTATAATTTACGCGGGTGGTGCAGCAATATCCGAAATTACCCCAATTACAATACCCCAACCATCCCGAATTGGTACTAGACAACCACTCGCACCAGTTATAGACTTTTTACCACCAGGTAATGTAATAACAAATGTCGTTATAAGCAAAATAAATGATACAACAGGACGAATTATGTGGTCATATGCAGGAGGCTGGGCAGAGTATCTCCACGAAGAAGCATACAGGACAGAGTTTTCCAAGTTTAAGGTGTATGTAACTAAAGTTGGGTCTTCAACGGCGGTGTCATCAAGTGATGATAATGCTCAATTATTAATTAAAACTCCGATCAATAACGGCGTCTTCCCATATGAAGCAGACATAAAAAATTTCGAATCATATACACCTGGTGCCAGTTATATAGCCAATGTAGTGTACAATGAAAATTTTACGGCGATTTCAAATGTTTCTGCAACCCCACTGACTATGGATGCAACCATGGGAAAAATCAGCATAAACATAACACCAAAGAAGAACACGGTATCAGTACAAGTTACATATACCGGTTACAAGATTCGCGTTACTCCGAACGGTTTCACACCATCACTCACATCTACAGACGCGAGTAAATTCACTCTCCGTATGAAAATGACAGATGCAGACCCGTGGGGTACAGTGTCTGGTACACCAACGTATCAGACAGATGGTACGTTTTTATGGGATATCAATGCATCGTTAGACAATAATACAACGTATCAATTTCAGGTTACGTATACTGGTGTTACACCCGCAACAGCCACTCTAAACACTGCCCGCGATTACGGAGAACTTACTATAACCAGCATTACACCGAATCCCTTGGGATCTGGTAACCCAACTTTAAGATTCGCATCCACCGCACGATTACAATCGAACGTTCAATTGTTACAGTGGCCTGGTTATGCAAGTGATAAACCGAGTACAGTTACACCAATTGATATTGACGACGTGGAGATTATTAGTGGGAGTGTTATTTTGACATCCATCCCATCTCAGATTGCCACGTATGCAATTCAATCAAAGGATTCCACCGGTGTCATATCACCGCCGTACACATACATAGATGATCGTAAGAAGATTACACTTAACCTGAAAGAAGTTGCTAAAGGGCTCAAAGATACACACCCATTATATTTAGCCAATATAACAGTCGAAGTAACAACAAGTGGGTTACCGGCTCAAACCTCATACTTTTTGAAATATAGAAACATGAATACTGCAACAACAGGATTTATACAAAGATCAGATATAAAGACAACGAAACTCCTGTCAAATACAGTTATACGTAGTAGTTATTCAGATGAACAATCGATAACCGATCTACGGAATATCAAAATAGAAGGTCAGACTTTAGTTTACACTGACGTCATCGTATATGCAAAGAATGTCGATATGGTCATATTTGCTGAATCGAATATTTATACATTTGACGAAACCATTACAAATTATACAAACCCTGGAGATACAACTCCAACGTTAACACAACAAATACAGACAAGCTTAGGCACCAGCCCAGTTACATTACCATCGGCCAGAACCGGATTTTATATTGGAGAAAAAGGTCTAACTGTTGATCAGAACAACACTATCAAGTTGTTAACATCCGGTAGTAGTAGTATGCCTGTTAAGATTACATCAGGCACCGGAACTAATAACAATACAACTTTACCTGATAATTTCATATATTATAAATATGTAACAGATGGAGTTTCAAGAGATATAAAATTAACTGGTAGAGTTTATGGTTATCTTAAGATTTATAAATTCGACCCACCAAGTACTTGGACACCTATACAAATAAATGGAAGTGATTCAACGTGGACAGGTACACCAAGAACTACCGGGACATTTGTTATAACTGGTGTTCGTATAACAAAAAAAGAAACTTTATTTGCATTTAAAGTAAATAATGATTCAACCGATAAGAGTGGTGTATTGAAATTGGATATAATTGATGAAGCTAAAACACCTACCACACATACAATTAACAAATCTAACTTAACATCGCGTATTCCAAAAATAACAATACGAAATACATCCAACGAATGTTTGGCATTTAAAAGTCTTGGAATGAAAGACGCTGTGGAGGTAAAAACTTGCAGTGGTTCCGACGCCACACAGGAGTGGTACTATGACGTTAATCGTAGCCATATTAAAACTATCGATAATAACTGTTTGGCAATTGATAGGGGTGATAAATCTACAAATGAACAAGGTGGTTATCTGTTTTCTCATAGCGGATCGAATAATGACTGGGCATATTTAGCCACGGAAACATGTGATGATGTTAATATTCGCCAGAAATTTGCTTATGATAATTCAATTGGACGTATAACAAGTCAGGCGGATCCTCTAGCTTCTATATCATTTGATGATTACGATTACCCAGCAGATAAAGGTGGTTCACGTAGAGATGCAAATGGGTTTCAAACAGGTAAAGTAAACAATTTTAGAGGTGTTCTACGACAAAATAATGAGGCAGCGTATGGAATTGCACCGATATATGTTTACACTGATGCAATCGTAAACGAACCTTAAATTTAAATTCCTCGACTCTAGTAGAATCGAATGGATGCACGAGTCATCATATTTTTAGTCCTCCTCCTATTATCGATAGGAGGTGGTGCATGGTGGTACATAACCGGTAAAAAAGATGAAAAAGCTGCAGAAACACCAGCCCCAGCCCCAACCCCATCCCCACCTCCGCCATCACCATCACCCGTGATACCAGTACCAGATTTAAACCCTCCTGCCCCGGCCCCAGCCCCTACACAGACTCGAACACCCATGCAACAAGTGACCAACCCACGACAGGCTGATTACGTGTATGATAGAAATTACGACACATTCGTACCAATGAGGCAGAGAGATGAGAGATTCGCAGGATATGATGGTAGACAGAGACCACTGAATTTACCCGATAGTTTCTTACCAGAGTGTCCTAATGGATACACACTCGACCCAAACTCAATGCTGTGCGGCATCCCAGGTAGCTCTCTCAAAATGTTCCCGGTGTGCAGACCAGGGTACATACAGGGAAATGACAACAGATGCTACGTATCTTCATCCGTACCAACCCCCGGTGCCGCAACGAGCGCATCAACAACCGAACAAATGATGAGGCAGACTCAACAGGTCCCAACATGCATGCCAGGCTTTGTGTTTTCCGCACAGACTGGGCAGTGCACCCAAACATTCGCAAACGTGTGCCCGATAGGATTCACACTCGATTCGGCAACCCTGCGCTGCTTACCAAATGTCAACACACCAGCACCGACACAGATTGTGTGCCCTGCAAACTTTCAGCTTGATGCGACATCGAACGTGTGCTCCCGAAGCCCCACACAGGCCCCACCTCAGTGCAGTACTGGATTTATATACTCTCAGGACATGGGTGGATGCATAGATCAGAGATTTGCACCCGGGCCACGGCCGAGCTGCCCGTCAGGCTTTGACCTGCGGGACAACATGTGCTACAGGCCAGTGTCCAACATGTGCCCCCAAAATTACACCGCCTCGAATGGTGTGTGCACAGCAACAGCGTTCCTGACACCGAGATGTCCAGCCGGTATGGTCCTGGGTGCAAACAACGTGTGCTACAACCCAACCAACACATCAGTTTCTAACGTGTGTCCAGAGCAGTACACGTTTAATTCGACACAGACGGAGTGTACAACAACCGTGCCATATGCAGCAGTCTGCCCAGAATCCTTTACATTCGTACCATCCTCAAATATGTGCTCACGTGCATCATCCAGTGTCATCCCAACATGCCCCACAAATTACGTGCTTAGACCTGACTCCACATGCGCACTCTTCCAGGTGCCTGGGTCCGCACCTCCACCCATGCAGGTCTCACCTCCCGGTACACCCCCCCCACCGGGTACTCCATCTGGACTGGTGTCTTCAACCTCAAGCAATGTCGAGCTGAACTTTGTGGTCAGTAGAACATACACGGGCAATTTCAGAGTCGTGCCATACACCGGTCGAACGGATTACACACACGTCATAGAGGGCCCGGTTGATCTGACATCAATGGGTCTCATCAAAGTTCAGGGCAATGTGTTTAGCGTATCTGACATAAAGCCTCAGTTTACATACAGTCTCATATACGGCACATTCGTCAATGCAAACAAGCAGAGATTACCAGATACGCAACAGCCTTACACATCAGTTACAAACGTACCCACACTCGAGGTGGGTGAATACAGAGTCATGAGCGAGGTTGGTGCGACTGCAAATACACAAGCGGTTCTGGAGTTTCAGACGATTGACACGTACATGAGTAGTTTCACATTCACACCACCGAATGGTTCCGAGACGGACTACAAGATTGATGGTACATTCCCGACATCTGGTATAGTCATCAATTATGTCATAAACATAGACACGAATTACATTCTGATCAAAACTATATCATCCGACAAAAAGAGAATAACTGGAAAATTCATAAACCTTGACAAGACTGACTTGGGCACGATACCAACAAAGTACGCATCAGCATTCACGACCACAAAGATCAAGTACGGTGTGATTGCTCTGCGCCCTATAAATCAGCTCAGCAACTTTGACACATTCAGACGCCTGAACGATGTCATCATGGAGCCAAAGACGGTGTCAACAAATGCGAATGTTACACATGCGATACGTGTACCTACAACGACAAAAACTATAGACGCAAACATAACACACGTGCGTCTCGGTAATCGCAACGACATACTCAAGAAGGTTTCAATAGACAACAATTACATTTACGGATACTTTGTCAACCGCAGCGACATCAAGGTTTCACCAACACCGTTTCCAAAACCAGTCAGGGTTGCATTTGTGCAGCTCGGACAAATGAGCGGCACAGCCGAACCAGAGCCTGGTGCGATTCCTCTTGAAATAGTCAACAACAACCTCATGACACCCAACGGGTACTCGGTCGGCCGAGGACTCGCAGCATCAAACATGCAGATTAACGTGTCAGCCGCAGAGTCATCAAATGCATGCAAGACCCGGTGCGAAACGACTGAAAACTGTGAGTTCTGGGCCAGGTCCACATCAACTGGAGACTGTTACATGTACAAGCACGTTGTCGATTCAAACAGTTACACCCGAGGTATGAAGTTTGAGTCGGGTCGCAACTTTACACTCGCCGATGTCAACCCGGTACCGATCCAGACAATCAATAACGTGTACAACCCAGATTCGTGCATGGACTCGTGCTCCAACAATCCCACGTGCCGTGTGTGGCAGTACAGAGATGTAACTGGACCACCCGGAGACCAGAATGTGTGCGTTCTGCACAACGGTGGAAATGGAATGTTCCAGACTGGGTATATTAACAGGAGTGTACAATTGGACACCCTGCAAACACCCCTGATAACCGTAATCAAGACATTGAGAACGGAGCTTATACCAAAGGCGAATTTACCGAATAAAACCGCATGTAAACCGACCGGTGCATGGACCCACGCAATAAATGTATCAAGTCTTACTGACATGGTGGATATTACAAGAACCTATACATGGACTCACGCGCAGGTTGACTCATACCTGCTCAAGAAGATTACAACTGCAGCGAATGCATGCTCTACACCGTCCATATACGCATACTTTAATTTCGTGTACAGCAACAATACCGTCATGCCCACCCCCACCACGTACGCAACATTAAATCAGCTCGTGAACATTAACCTGGGCAACTTACCAACAGTTGCTCCGGCACCCACTCCGGCTCCTGCTACGCCCCCTGCACCGGCTTCAAATAGGGGCGGCGGTGGTTCATATGAAAGACTCGGTACCGGTATACCCGGATTCTATCAAGAAAATGGACGTGTATACTCTGATGCTGGCGTATTACAAAGCGGGTACGGCGGTAATGACACGTCATTCCTCACTGCTTGGAACATGGCGGCTGGCAGATCCTAAAATTCTCCCACATGGTGCTCGCCCGGGCACTCAGCTCGCTGAACTCGTCAATCGTGTAATCATGACCCATACTCTTGTTGCACTTTGAGCATATCGGTCTGAGGTTATCTATATCATCAGACCCACCCTTACTACGAGGTACGTTGTGCCCCACATCAAACTCAAATGGTGTCATTATATTCTCACACCATTTGACTTTGCATTTACTGTTGAAGGTTCGACCACAGTGGATCAACCAAACTTGTTCTCTGATTGCTTTACGAACCATCTAATTCTTTCTTGCTCGATTGTTTTTAATACGTATTGGTGGGTACAGTGGAGCTATTATATGTTTATTCAATATCATCGTTATAAATTTTGTCATCTCATCATCTAATAATCGGTGATAAGCTGCATTTCTTGAATTAGTTGGTCTAGCTTTTGAAAGAAAGTTTACAGTGTTCATTAACTTTTTATTCTGCCGACGAGATCTGACAAAATTATCTATGGGTTTGATGTATAAACGACCATTTTTCAATGCAATAAAATTATAATATCTGTTTAGTCTATTTTTCAAATTAGCAAAAAAATTTTTATGTGGTGTTGATGGCATTTATTAGTTGCATTTATTTTTTATTAGGTGGGGGGTATTTTTTATTGTACGCATTTTTGTTTACGATTTTTAACATAGGTTTATACTTATTGATACGGTTACTGGTATTTTTGATATTACGATTAAGTCGTTCAAGATAATTTGAGATATTTTGATGTTTTTTTCGCATTTCTATAAGTTCTATGCGATGAACTTCTAATACAGTAAGTAGATTGACAAGTGTATTAATATATGCAGCGTCAACCCCAGCTTTAGACCAGGGATTATTATTTATTTTATTCATACTTTTAATAAGATTAGACATACGATTAGAGTATCTCGTTTTCAGAGGAGACGCCATTTAAAATAAATCAATATTTTTATGCGAAAGCGACACCGGCCATGCCAGACTTGATTCTGAGGATGTTGTAATTTACTGCAAATAGGCTCTGAGATGTATTCTGAGAAACGCTTCCGGCAACCTGTGTCTTCATGGTGGGCACCATCTCTGGGTTGTCCAGTCGGCTGAAGTTGCATGTGCCGGTCGGCTGGTGATCCTCCGGCTTGAGCGCGAAGGAGTATGTGTATATGCCAGGGTACGGGCTACCCGTGTGGTGGTAGAACGGCTGCACCTGATTGAGAAACTTGGCATCGTGCACGAACCGCTCCTGGCCGTTGAAGAACATAGTCATCTTGTCGAGTGGACCAACTGTTGCGGTCGGCGCGTTATTGAGAGTGGATGCATCATCGAATGAGAATGGAGGTGTGCTTATGGTGGAGAAGATTCCATCCACTGTTATGTTGAGTCCAGAGTCGACTGAAACAACAGAGTTTGAAAAGTCGAAATAATTGGTTCGGACCACTTCGGTCTGTAGTATCCGGCGTACACCGGACTCTACATTGGATGAGAGAGTCGTTGCAGAGTAAGTCCCGGCTGGTATGGTGTTTGACGCGGGCTCATACTGAAGGGAGTTGTTCAGGTAATCCAGTATGACTGTGGGGGTTGCACTGGTGGGTGTGTACGGGTAGCTCGGTACATATATCGGGTTTGTGATTGTTGCGGCACCGTACAGGTACTGGAATGTCGCTCTGGAATTTGCCGTCAGATTTGACTGTGTGTACGGAAGACCAGCAGTGTTGGAAAAGCCAAACAGGTTGGATGCGCTTGGGATTGTGTTTCCATACACCTTGCCACTGAACCCAAGAAGATCTGCACCAGTTCCAGAGAATTGGAGAGTCATGGGGAAAGATGTCAGAACATTAGAAGTCTCAATGGCGCGTACAGATATATCGTGGAACCCACCAGTCACATTCAGATGATCAGCGGTTGGCACTGACACAACAGTGTTTGCAAACACAAATGGTGCCAGGTTAGATGTACCAATGAGACGCATGTTCGCCTGGAGCTTGGTTGCGAAATCGGTAATAACTGATGCATTTGACAGAGATCCGTTTGTCAGGTACACGGTGTTGGACACGGTTACTGAGTTTCCTGTTATTGTGTACGTTATAACGTTATTGGTTGCGGACACACTGTAAGGCTTGATTGTACCGCTCGCTATGTTAGACTTGATGTTTGTTGCGGCCGGTGTGGACAGGGTGTACACATTGACCATGTTGACCGGGGAATATGATGCGAGCGTGTTGGAGCTCAGAGTGTTGTATACGATCGACCCATCCTCCACCCAGGGTGTTGCGTTTGAGGCGAGTTTCGGGGTTCCACACGAGTTGATGTCCGTCCCAACCTGTGGGCTACACGTGAGGCTTGTAAAGTTGGGGTACACGGTAAAGTCCCACAGCTTGTTCAGACCAGACTGGTTGGGGTAGCACCATACGAGCTCCTTGATTGGGTGCTGAAGCTTGATTCTCATGCGACCACCTGTGGCTGGAACAGTGTCTGGGCTGTACTGAACCTGTTCAATCAGGTACTCGTGCTGCTTGGCTGCAAACCGTCTGCGCTCCTCTGAATCAAGCAGGACATAGTTGACCCACAGCGTGGGACGCTTTGTGTTGTCAAAGTAGTTGTTGTAATCTGGTGCACACGTGCACACAAGCTGAATCTCGTGGTACGCCAGAGCGACCAGGGGCAGGAATAGACCTGGGTTTCTGTTGAAGAAAAAGTTGAGTGGTAGGTACACGACTGGTGCACCTGATGACTGACCAACGAATGTGGTCATCTTGGCGTACTGCTGCTTCTGGGTAGCAGTCATGAAAAGCTCAGAGTACAGCCTCCACCAGGTTTGGTAATGCTTATCGATGGTGTTGTTTCCAATCTGGAGCTCCACCGCTGAGAATGCTCGCTCCGCAACCCAGTTGAGATCTGGTGATGCATTGTTGGTTGTGTACTGGTTCAGCATTGATGCATTCAACGGAAGCTCGAAAAAGCACTGACCCACCAGATCACCGTATCTGGTTACTGTTATACGTAAGGTTGTGCCGTTTGCTGCTGTATCATTAATCTGATTTTTGAAAAACTCCATGGCAAAGTTGGTGTTGCGCTTGTACACCGCTTGGAAGAAGGTAACCTGGGGATTACCAGTCAGGTACACATCTTGGGCACCGTATGCGAGAAGCTGTATCATGGAGCCACCCATTTCTTATGATACATGAAGGTTTTTTTTACCAGTTGAACCAACCCACCTTATACCCCAGGTTTCGAATCTGTTTCTTTTTATTTTTTATATTTTGTTTCAACCGTCTCTTGTGATTCCTCAGCTTCTCCATGAGTGTTTGTCGTTTTGATAACAAGTATCCAGGTTGATACTTTGTGTACTTGGCTCTGTACATGGGTCTACCGACAGTATTTGTTTCGTCATTTTTTGTGAGCCTAAACCTATTTATGTTGTACGCGTTTTTCAAATCTTTGATTTGTTCTTGTTTGACTTTAGGTACATAGAATTTATTACGTGAGTACCGATTGTAATTCCTATTCAGTAGAAACACGACACCATTCGAAGATATCAACCTTCTATTAAATGAAGGTTTGTTGTTGTACCCTCGATTTGTTTTTTGCAACAATCTATTCGTGTTCATGTTGTAATCCCTGCCCCACACCTTTTTGTGATACTTCTTATAAATCATATCAAATGTGGTGAACCGCTTTATTCTGATCAACTTCCGTGTGTACTTGAGTCGTCTCTTCAACCCTTCAAGATTTATCTTTAATTCCTTGTATTTATAATTCTTTTTTTTGTTGTTATTTTTGACAATTGGCTTTCCATTGTTGTTATTGTTTTTAAATTTTACAGATTTGACTGTTTGTGGTTTAAGTATACTTTGACGAGCTGCTGTTTCGGCTTCTCTAAGTCGATTTGTCGTGGGTGAAATACTTGGGGCCACATTGTTGTTCTTTGGTGGCGAATTGATTTTGGGCTCAGTTCTGGTCCTTGCACGCGCTTTTTCTTGTTGATAAGCTTGCGTTCTGGCTTGTGCAAGTTGTTGATCAACCAAATTGTTATTCTTGCTAAAATTTACAGACTTCGCCGTTCTAGGGGTTCTCCTTTGCATAAACGCGGTTTTGACCATATTTACCGTAGTGCGACATTTAATTTACCCGAGTAGAGTGCTTGGTAAAACCCACCGAATTGTAGGAGTAAGTGGGCACCAGCAACGAGTCCGAAGCTCTCAAGTGCCTTGCGACCCAACCGCTTATCCCCGTGATTGAAAAGAACCGCAGACTCACCTGAACCCATGAGCACTGAAACCACCATAGTCTCAATAAGTAACGCGAGTGCTGGGTTCATGGAGCTGAATATACCGGTAGAAAAGTCTGGTGCATCACGAACCATCAAAGACAACCCGATCATGAGAGCGACTGTTATTCCCACGACAATCATGACTGGGTACTTGATGATGTTGTACTGAGTCTCTTGACTCTTCGTCTTGGTGTCTCCCGTCAATGCATAGTACCCCATAAACTCTCTGGTGACGTGGTAAAAGAAGAACAGGAGCAGTGCAAACATGGCGTGATTCATCCACATGTCGGGTCTGCCTCTGGTGTACGCCAGGAACGCAGAAGCCATCGCAGCGGTGACTGCAATCAGAATCGTGTCAGTCATGAATACTCTTGGCTTCTTCTCAATGTAGTCAACGTGGCCATTTATCAAGCTGAATATGATGAATATTATGATTGCACTAAACTTTCCACCCACCACAATCTTGGTAAACAAGTGTTCCGGTGTCATTTTAAAATATCACACAATATAAAATGGACAAGCGAATCCTGTACATATCAGGTGCAGTTGCTGTCGTTTTGGTACTCTTATACTTTTTTGTTTTTAGAAAGGGTGGTGTTAAAGTGGGTCGCATGGACCCGGATGCCATCAACAGGTTCGATAGTAAAAAGTGGAATTGCCAAAATACACCGTTAGGTCTGTCATGTATATTGAAAAGCGATGAGAGTGTAATCATAAATTTACAGAACAACTGGGCAGTTTCTCAAAATGGTACAAACGTAGATTGTATTTTGAAAACCAAGACTACAAAACCAACTAAGATAAACATGATGTAAGTGTCAGTCCAAGTGCTCTCAGAATTTTGTTGACATGGACGTGATTGTACACCCCACGCATGCTCTCAACATCGTTAACAACAGCTGGTTTCTCATTGATAATCTGTGCGAGCTTAGCCTGTGTCATACCGAGCTCCAGTCTCTTCTTTTGAACCGCCGCTGCCATTGACTTGGGAACCTTCTTGTGATCAAACCCCTCGAGGTTCTTCTCAACCTTTCGTGGACCCGGTGGGGCAGACTTGGGTCTCTGTGCCTCGAGTGTTTTCTTGTTGTGAATCACAACCGGCTCCCAGTCCTGATGGAACATGGTTTAAAATTAAGGCGCTTTTAAATTTTAAATGGAGTGCCTAGACGGTCTCATATTCGGGTTTCATGTCATCGAGCCCGACTATGAAACAGTGGAGTTGGTTCTTCACAAAAACAGGCAGGCACACGAAGTGTATGAGATGTTGCGTAAACATAGACACATAATGAGGGAGTGTATCCATGGAGACGGGTGGGACAAGGGTAAATTTGTGGTCGATTTCGGTGATGGTCGGATGAGGCGTTTGATCGTGTGGACAAGGTTTCGAACGAGCAACCGATTGACGTGTGAGGTGTTTGCGAAGGGCACTGACAGGTCTTTTGTGTGTCCTAATTACACCAAAGCTGATATGCTTGATATGAGGGCACTGAAGAAGTTTGCACTGGCTGGTGAGGCACCTATGTTGTACAAGGATACCAAGGAGCTTCTGAAGCGATGCACACACATAACTCGTTTAGGGTGGACACCAACCATGGACCTTCGTATGACATTGAAGCAGTTTTCAAACAAGTACATGTTTGATGATTATTACGCGCGGTTTCTGAAACTGGTCATAGACCGTGAGAAGTGTATGGTTCTAATGTTGGGGTTTCCTATGGACGTTTCCGAAACAATTATAAAGTTTTTACACGATTGTTTATAAATGAAAACTGAAATAGAAAGGGTCCCACTTGATGATAAATTATTTATAAATGTATTCAAACATGATAAATATATTAAAAATTCTATACAAAGAGGAGATGGATGGGATCGATGGATGATTCCCATATTGGAACAAATTGATCACACGGGGAAAGTTATATTGGATATAGGTGCTAACATCGGAGCAGATTCTTTATTATTTTCGTATTATGCACCTGTGTATGCATACGAGCCTTTACATTATGAAGTGTTAGTCATGAATGTTGACCAAAAAACAGATTTTAAAATAACACCTAAGAAGTATGCACTTTCTGATAAAGACGAGACTAAGCAATTTTATCATTTGAACCATAATAATGAAGAATATGTAAATTATGGTAGTGGTACATTTAACCCAGATGGTTCAAACGAACGTTGTGACTACGTGTGTGATTTCGATACACGCACGTTAGATTCAGAACAGATAAAAGAATCTATTAGTTTTATTAAAGTAGATGTACAGGGGGAAGATTTAAAAGTATTGGTAGGAGCTCAAGAAACTATAGCAAACAACGACGCTGTAATATCAGTGGAATGTACAGAATCAAATATAAAATATATAGTAGATTTTTTAAGACAGTTTGGGTATAAATATTGTTTAAAATGTCCAGAATCTATGTATACATTTTCTAAATTTGCATTGACAATTTGAGAATTTTTTCGGTATCAACTTCATACATGTTGGTTACATAATCTGCGTCTCCACCCCATAAAGTATCACATTCAGCTGAAAACAATTTACCATCCAAAATCGATGTCGGATCTAAAAGTTTTAGAGAATTTACCGGTTTATGAACAACATGTATATTTAATTTTGGCCTTTCGTCAAGTTTAATAATCCATAAAAATGGATCGTGATAATATACATCACTTGGGTGTGATGGGTGTTTCTGTCCTATATATGTCATATGACCAAACCCGTAATATATATCATCTCTCAAATGATATCCCGGTGTACCACCTCTGTATAATAAATAATCCATTGGATATTCTTTATCAACTGGTAATTTACCAATAACTTTACCGGTGCTTATGTCAATCTCAACTAATATAAATGGCATGAATGACCAAACTGCATACAATCTACTATCATTTGATATGAATGTTAAATTTTTACCAGGTATATGTATTTTCGTATATGTATCGTCTTCTATGCAATATAGATGCATATCATGTATACAATTATCGACTACATACGTCTTACCATTGTGTAAGAATACTCTTGGATCTTCACCTCGTAATACACATGTTTCATGCATGTTCTCGAAATTTGAATCCGTTTGAACACATGTTATATCTCGAACTCGCCAATCTGGGTATATAGATCTGCGCCCAAATCCTATATATTTGTCATCTTTCTTAGTAAACGAATAGAATATAGAATGTTTTGGTGTATCTATGCGTTTCACATATTTCAGTAAATCTAACATTTACATATTAAAATTTAATTCTTTTAAGTAAAAATTAATAAAAAATCTGATGATGTTATTTCATGTAATTTATAACTATTGTCAATTTTATTGAAAAAAATCTTAAATTCGTCTAATTTATTTTTATCATGACATTCGAAAATTATGGTTGGTTTACATCTTTTTATAGTTTCTGTAGCACCAAATAATACATCGAGTTCAGAACCTTCTACATCAATTTTAATAAATGACGCATTACCTTTATATACATCATCTAATTTCTTGAAATTACATAATATATAATTATTTTCATCTAGAGGTGTATCATAAAATAAACTCGACCCTCCATAATTATACTTACCATCAATAGGTTTTGGTATATATATCTTACGTGTACATTCTTCTGAAAATAATCCAAATTCGTTTAGGTGAATATTATATTTTGTTTTATTTTGTTTTATATTCAATTTAATAACGTTAGAAAACATATGTACAGGTTCAAAAACATGGACAGGTCCAAAATCAGAAAACATGAGAGCAGATGTTCCAATATGCCCACCTATATCAATTAAATCCCCTGTCTTGTAAACTTGTTTAATAATATCACGCATCCAAAATTCCCATTCGAAATTTGAATCACATCTTTCTGTTATGTATTTGTCATTATCAAAAACATTAATTAATAGGGTTGATCCATCGGAAGTTTTTACAGATGTCTGATGTGTATTCATTTATAATCTAACGTTCAATTTTTTTAATATAATTACGAGTTTCTTTCAATGCATTATAATACTTTTCTATACTAGTTATTCCATATGATATTGCATTTTCATCTTGGTTTATAAATTTAACAATAGAACTCCAATCATCTCCTTTTCTACCGATATAATCATAGTTTATGACGCGTTTTTTTATGTTCATCTTATCGAACCATAAAGCCAATATGTGATCATCATAAAGATTTGGTGGTGGTATATTTATAGCTGAAATCCAAGCACGTTTAAAAGCTATACCAAATGATGTTTCTAGTATATGGGTTTCATGACCGTGATTTTGTTGTAATAAATAACCAACTCGTCCATACATTTGTTTTACATAATCCGGGTATGCAATACCAGAGTACCCTACAACACATTCAAAATCTTGATAACCTTTTAATAAACCTTCTATAAATCTGTTGGAATAAATAGCATCATCATCAATAACTATAAATAAAGTGTCTGGATCAAGTTCATATTTTAAAGTAGGTATACTTTTTGTAAGTGTTTTCATATCATCACATTCGTTAATAATAACCCCGAGTTGATGTAATTTAGGTTTAAGTTCTGGGTGATATTCTTGATCTGGAAATCTCGGTAAGTACTTTGGTATATTTACATATATCTCATTTGGCTTGACTGTATTTTGTTTTATACTCTTAATGGTATCTATAACTGATAATCCTCTCGGTGGTATAGTTGTTAGCGTAACTATTACACGCATTTAGAGATAATAGGCGTACATCTCTAAATGAGTAAACCTGTATGTGTGACATTTGCATTAAATGGGTATGAAAAAAAATCTATATACACAAATTGTATAAATAGTTGGAAAAAATTTCACCCAGATATCGAATTAATAGTTGTCCGAGATGAAGATATTGAACATCAAATAGATTTTTCATCTACATGTGAGTTTAGTATTGTGAGACTCGAATTTTGTAAAAAAATGTTCGATAAAGGTTATACAAAAGTATTTATGATAGGTCTCGATGTGTTTTGTACATCTAGATGGGATGAATTTATAAATGATAATGATACACCTTTATTAGCAACTCTGGGGGGGTGTTTTTGTTTAAATCCAGATACGAAATTACAACAAGTTTTTATGCCACGTCAAAATTGGTATGAAAATATGACAATTGTGTCAGACTTAACATGCTTTAATAAAAAATTTGTGTTAGTTGATTTATTGGAAATAATTAAAAAATACAAATATCATGATAATGACGCAATAGATATATATACAAATGAATTATCACCTCAAAACTGTAAAGTTGTAGATTTTCCATATTTTATAAAAGATTTTGTATATGGATTTAAATCAAATGGATTATTGGGGTCAAAGTGTGTAAATGAAGATGGAACTATAAAGTGGGGATGTGATGGACCTAATATTGGTAAATTTTCACCATCTACAAGGTGGCTACCTATTGGTGATAAATTGTATAATCACGTTGGTAAACATGTAAAAGCTTTATTCTATGAATACAGAGATACAACTCCAGATAATGTCAATAATTATTATAATCAAGAAACTATAGATTGGTTGAAAGAATATTGTGATATTGATTTATATCTGTAAATTTTTACAAGTGTGTACTATATATTCAACATTCCATAAATCTATATCAGTATCGTACACAAGTTTGAAATTTTCTTCCGCGATTTTTTTCATAGTCATGAATTTATCAAACTCGTCTTTTAGAAATTCGTATTTTAATCCAGATGGTTTGTAATTATTTGTAAATGTTACCCAATCGTGTTTAAATTTTGTATTGTTATATCCACCGTGTGTAGTTATACACTCTAAAATTGAAGTTTGATGACATATTGGTGTAGCACCTATCGGAATTTTATGATACATTAACATAGCTCCGTATACTAAATCACATCCATGTCCAAACTCTATATTGTCAAGAAAAAATTTCGCAAACTTTTTAGAAGCTACAATGCTCTCACATCCACCTGCGTTATGGGTGATTGTGTAATCTTGACCAGGTTTAAGTTGAAAACTTACACCTATACATATTATATCCATCAACCCCCATTTATTTTCGTCAAAATATTTTTTCCACTCTTTTACGAAAAATACATCATCATCGCATAATACCGCGTGATCAAGGTTATTGTCTATCATTTTTTTATAAATCTCACATGTCTTTATAAATCCTGACAATTCTCTAATATCTATGTGTGGAGCTACACATTTGTGTACCCATTTGACAAATGGATCATCTATTGTAAAATCACGAACAAATTCCACATCAAAATATTCATTTATACCTCTTAGTTTAAAATGTTCTTCAATCGTTTTTTTACGTTCTAACGATGTATTACGAACAAATAATTTCATTTCAATAACCACATTTATATTCTTTAAAGGATTAACTATTTATGTAATAAATGCAACGAACAGCACCAGATGGTTCCATATGGTACTGGCCCGAAAATGATACAAAATGTTGGGAAGGTCTTCATAGATGGATCGATGTCCCCGATATATTGATGGAGCATGTCCCAGTAAAAAACGTAATGATTCAAGCTGGTGGTAATTGTGGTTTATATACCAAAAAATACGCAAAACAGTTTAAAGTTGTATACACATTCGAACCAGTTCAAGAACTTTTTGAATGTTTAGTACGCAATGTAACAGATAAGCACGTCATAAAAATTCAAGCATGCGTGGGAAATGAGCATAAACTTGTTAATATAAATCCTCACGAGGGAGGTGATATAGGAGGTGGTCATGTGTATGGAAATGGAATTATACCAACATTTAAAATGGATGATTTAAATTTAGCCGAATGTAATCTGATACATTTAGATGTTGAGGGTTATGAAAAATACGCACTCATGGGGGCAAAAGAAACAATACTAAAATGTAAACCAATTGTATGTATAGAACATTGTGAAAAATGGCTTAATAGATACAATACAAATCTGACTGAAATTGAGGATTTTCTTTTTGCATGTAATTATTCATATATTGGAAATGCTCGAGGCGACCGTATATATAAAGTTAACGGTGTATAAAAATAAAATGAATATTCTCATAACAGGTGCCGGTGGTTATATTGGTAAAAATCTAGTTGAGCATCTTGGTAAAACAAATAATATAACTTCATTAACAAGATCAGATCATGATATTCGTACACCATTTCCTGATGATGATAAACATTACGATGTTTGTATTCATTTAGCTGGTAATCCATCTGCGAAATCGTGTATAGAAAATCCCGAATCAGCAGTCTATGATAATATTGTAGGTACGTATAATGTTCTTGAATATACACGAAAAAAACGTATCAAAAAAGTTTTATACTTTAGTACATGTGAAGTATACAATGGAAATCTCGACGCGAAAGAGACCGATATACCGGTGTGTACTAATATGTACGCCGCGTCAAAATTGTCGGGTGAACACATGTGCGAGGCTTATTTTAAATCTTATGGATTTATGGACACATGCATCGTATTGCGTCTCATCCATTCATATGGAAAACATTGTCAGCCGGATCGATTCGCGAGTATAGTACAACGAAGGTTCAAAGAAGAGTCATGTCCGCATTTTATTCTTAGAACACGGGAACCGAAGAGGTGGATAAGCGTCGAAGACGTTTGTAAAAAAACTGAAATTTGTTTGTGTAATTCGAGAGGGTTTTCGACGCTTAACCTCGTAGGATCCGAAAACTTGACACTCGAACAGTTTATACGTAAGTTTGGTGATAATTTTACATTTGAATACGACACATCCTTACTCATGGGTGGATATTACAATGGAGTGAATGCAAAAGGTGATAAACTAGACAGTATCATGTTTCCATGACGTTTTCATGGACATGTACTTTTCAATCTCTTCTGGTTTTATGTCGTAGAAATACTCCTTTGACGGAAACTCGCTCGTACGCACATCATCCGCATAATTCTTTACAGCTTCTTGAATGACAGATTCACAGTTGGCGTACCGCTTTATGAATTTAGGTTTAAAGTCCCAGAACATTCCGAGCATATCGTGGAGTATAACAACTTGTCCATCTACTTTGTTGCCCGCACCGATTCCAAACACGGGGATGGATAACTCTTTGCGAACAATATCCCCGACATTGTCAGGAACAGCCTCAAGTAGTAATAGCTTTGCACCGGCATCCTCTATGTCTTTGCTCTGTTTCACGAGTTTGTCAATCTCGTCTGACGTTTTCGCCTGAATTTTATACCCGCCGAGTTTCGCTCTCGATTGAGGAGTTAGCCCGAGGTGTGCCATTGCAATCATACCCGACGAGTCAATCGCGTTGATGTGTTCTGGAAAGTATCCCTCAATCTTCACGGCGTCCATGCCCGCGGATACAAAACGCCCCGCGTTTTTGACCGCGTCTTGTTTAGAAGCTTGGTATGACATGAATGGCATATCACCGATGAGAAAAGGTTGGCTCGCGCCTCGGTACACCGCCTTGCAGTGTGTGATCATCATATCCATGTCAACCTTGTTCAGATTGTGGATACCATGGGTCGTCGACCCCACTGTGTCCCCGACAATCACAAAGTCTACGAGAGGGCTCACAATCTTCGCCGATGGGTAATCGTACGCCGTTATACCAACGCTCTTGATTCCTGCAACTTTATTCTTCACGAGGTTTAAAATTGATTTCTTCATCTAAAGATTAGACGTGAATAATCTTTAGATGAGTTTGAAGAAACTTATAGACGCACTTGACATTGAAAAGTACTTTACGGTTACGGGTGGCGCCATAGCCCCGTTTGTGGATTCTGTACCTGATGACCGGCTCGTGTTTTTCCAACATGAACAGGCGGCCGTCATGGCAGCCGAAGGGTACTACCGAGCAAGTGGTAAAATTGCCGCAGTTCTCGTAACGAGTGGACCCGGTGTCCAAAATACACTGAATGGTGTATGTGGATGCTGGTACGACTCTGTCCCTTGCCTGGTTATCAGTGGTCAGGTGAACACACGCGAATCGCTCGATTCCGTCGCGTGTTCACCGAGACAGGTGGGATTTCAAGAGATGCCCGTCGTCGATATATTCAAAAGCTGTACGGTATTTTGTGAGAAAATTAAACATGTGTCTGACGTCTCGGATGTATTCTCGCGTGCCATGGCCGCAATAACACGTGGTAGAAAGGGACCTGCGGTCATAGACTTTCCGGTTGATGTTCAAATGTCTGATTTTAAGGTTGATATCACTATACCCGAGAATGAAGATGAGTCGGAAATATTCGTCGTACCTGATTTATCAGATTTCAAACGGCCAGTGGTGGTTGTGGGGAACGGGTGTAGAGACGACACGAAAAAATTACGCGAGTGGTTGAAAGTCCCATTTGTAACCACTTGGGCAGCGAAGGATCTATTTCCAGACCACCCTTTGCATTTTGGGTGTCATGGAGTTTACGGCGATAGAGTTGCAAACTTTGCGATTCAAAATGCTGATTTACTCGTCATACTCGGGTCGAGGTTCGACACCCGCCAATCTGGTGGGTGTCTCTCCAAATGTTCCAAATTTTCGAAACGAGTTATGGTTGACATAGATGAGAATGAGATTACAAAATTGACCCAGAGAGGTTTTGAGATACACTATCCAATTGTGAGTAAGGTTTGTAGTTTTATCAATTCGTCCATATGGCTGATGTGTCCCCAGTCGTGGTTAAATGCACTAAGGAAAATACACGTGTACGAGAACAGACCCGGTAATGTGTACAATGTTCTCGAGAATGTTAAGATTCCTGACGACGCCATTGTCATTCCAGATTGCGGGGGAAATTTGGTATGGGCGATGCAAGCTATGAACCCGCGTCGAATGTTTACGAACCTCGGAAACTCATCCATGGGGTATTCTCTACCAGCAGCAATCGGTGCGTCGTTGGCATGTCCTGGCGTACCGATCGTTTGTGTGATAGGCGATGGTGGAATCCAAATGAACATACAAGAACTCTATACCGTAAAGCGACTCAATTTACCAATAACAATCATAGTATTGAACAACGGTGGGTATGGTATCATCCGCCAATTCCAAGACACGTATCTAGGGTCAAGGCACTCGGCTGTGAACATGACTATAGATGTGGGTAAAATAGCACAAGCATACGGAATAGACGTGGAGTACACTGACGATATCACAATTCGTCGAGACTCTCCAGTCTTATATGATGTGAATATTGATTTTGATCAAAAAATTATTCCAAAATTGGAGTTTGGAAATTCACTCGAAAATATGACACCACACATGCCCGAGCTTATAGAACATATGATTGTTCAACCGGATGAGTACATTCAGGCTAAGTGTTGGAGAAAGTTGTGAGTTTCAATCCACCCTAATTTACGAAGTTCGCTCGAATCAATCGAATACCTGAAATCATTAAAGTATCTGTCTGGTACAAACTCTATCCAATCATCAACTGATTCACCTGGTTTTAGTTTGTGAACAATCATCTCTGCAATTTCCAAAACACTGTACTCGTTATCCGTACCTATGTTGTATATCTTACCGACTCGACCCTTTTCAATAATAGTGTCAAACGCGTTCGCAACATCATGTGCGTGAATAAAATTACGACGGGTCTGACCCGTACCATGGATTGGACACTTTTTGTTCTCCGTAAGAAACTTTATAAATTTTGGTATCAATTTTTCTGGGTATTGATTAGGCCCATACACATTATTGCACCTGACAATTATAACAGGTAATCCGAAACTGTGTTGGTACGATCTCACAAGCATCTCAGCTCCAGCCTTTGTCGCAGCATACGGATTTGTAGGATTGAGAATAGATTTCTCCGTGCACCCAACATGATCAATCGAAACCTCACCGTACACCTCATCTGTGGACATGTGTATGAACCGAATAATCTTTTTGTAAATCCTACAACACTCGAGCAATGTGTGTGTACCCAATACATTATCTCGTGTAAAATTTAAAGATGTCCATTCCTCGAATGAATTGTCTACATGTGATTGAGCCGCGAAATGAACCACCGTATCTATATGGTGCGTATTCAATATGTCAAGAACAAGTTTTTGATCATTTATATCACCTTTGACGAAGGTATAATTCGGGTGTGGTACCACATTCGTTTCATTCGCACAGTAATCCAATCGATCTATATTGACGATGGTGTCTTCTGGGTGATTTTCTAGATGCACATTGATAAAATTTGATCCGATGAACCCACACCCGCCGGTAACAAGTATTCGCCTCATTTTAATTAAAAGTTTTAGAGTTTTTAATTAAAATGGCACAACGCAAAATTTGGTACGCACCAAACAAGTTTGAGTCATACGGTGAAGAGGAGATTCAAGCTGTGTCTGAGTGTCTCAGAGATGGCTGGCTCGCTGGATTCGGTCCCAAGACGGTTGAATTTGAGAACAAAGTTGCAAAGACATTCGGTAAGAAATATGGCCTCTTTGTAAACTCTGGATCAAGTGCGTGCATGCTCGCTCTCGCGAGTCTGAACCTTCCGAGTGGGTCCGAGGTTATCACCCCCGCGTGTACATTCTCCACTACCGTAGCACCTATCCTGCAACTCGGGCTGAAACCAGTGTTTTGCGATGTGGGTCTTGACACATACGTAGCATCAATCGAATCTATTATTCGATGTGTGTCGCCAAATACCAAAGCAATCATGCTACCAAACCTCATAGGTAATACACCAGACTGGAAAAAGCTTCGCCAAATTCTACCCATGGATATAGTGCTCATAGAAGATTCAGCTGATACCATCACACACACACCCTGGTCCGATGTGTCCACCACTAGTTTTTACGCCAGTCATATCATCACCGCTGGTGGATCAGGTGGGATGGTTATGTTCAACGATGAGAAACACCTGAAACGTGCCGCCATGTTCAGAGATTGGGGGCGAATCGGGGACAACTCTGAGAATATGGATGAAAGATTTGCTCACGATGTGGATGGTATCCCGTACGATTACAAATTCTTGTACGGGTGCCTCGGGTACAACTTCAAATCAAGTGAGATGAATGCGGCATTTGGTCTCGTTCAGCTCGAAAAGTTTGAAAAGTTCAAGAAGATCCGAAGGGCCAACTTTGAGAGATATATTCACAATCTGAAAGGTGTACCCGGGCTAGTTTTACCAAACGATGACGAGACACCAAACTGGCTCGCTATTCCACTGCAGTACAGCGATCGTCTGGGACTACTCAAGTTTCTAGAGGATAATTGTGTACAGACCCGTGTTACATTTTCGGGCAACATAACGAGACACCCGGTGTATCGCCAGTTTTACCAAGAGTTTGAAAATGCAGACACCATCATGCGGAACGGATTCCTACTTGGGTGTCATCACGGTATGACGGTAGACGATGTGGATTATGTGTGCCAACTGATTCAAAAATATGTACAAAATAATGGCTAGTAAATAAAAAGCCACCGTGTACCAATGGCTACTCTTCGGTCCTTCGTTCGGTCCAAGCTCGAGAATCACCTGAATGAGGCTATGGCACACAATGTGGAAAAGGGCATCTTCAACGAAACCATATTCGTGCTGACCCGTGATAACGACGAGGCTGACTGGAACAACCCACGGTTCAGAACCATGTACAAGAACCTAGCAATCAACACAATCGGACTCGTCAGAAACCCCAAGTGCTCATTGCTAGACCGCCTCAAATCACGCGAGGTTCAATCATTCAAAGTGGCCTCCATGGCACCCGATGAACAATGGCCAGAGGGTCCTTACGCAGATCTCAAGCGAACCATGCAAATCAAAGAGGAATCAAAGCTCCTCGCATCAGACCCCGACAAGGTTCCAGATGGAATGTTCCCGTGCAAGAGGTGCAAATCCAAAAAGACCACATACTACCAGCTACAGACCCGAAGCGCCGACGAACCCATGACCACCTACGTGTCTTGCCTCAAGTGCAACAACAAGTGGAAGTTTTGCTAAAAATTTGTACAAAAATAAGGCTACCCAGAAAAATTGTCAAAAAATCCAAAAATGGACCAGGATATTTTCAACGTTGCTCAGTGGCTCGACGGCAGCGACTGGAGCTATGACATGTACATGTATGATTCAGAGCTCGAGAGTGTGTTTGGTCAGAGCACGGTAAAAAAGTACTGGACCTATAAATCGATACTCCTCGCCATGGGTCCTGGCCAATACGAGGGGTGGCGAGAGGTTCTCATGATGCTCAAGCATAACATTGGTTCCATGTGGGACATGGGACTTGTAGAATACTACAATGATATTGCTGATGCGTGGGGTACCGCCGCGGCTAAAAAGTTTAACATTCAAGCAATTGTAAACTATATTGAAGAGAGACGGACCTAGAATGCCTCCTTGGTCTTTCCAAAGTACCGATTTGCTAAACCCTCAGCAACCAGTGTGTCTGCACATGACCCAATGCTTGCGAGAACTCGGCCGTACTTGTCCATCTCGAGACAATCCAACTCAACCACTGTATAATTTGACTGAAAAAATGAATCGACATTCGTCTTTGTTTTAAACTGCGGAAGCTCCGATCGACCAGTCAATAATTGAATGAGACGGTCTCGTGCCTGAACCGCTCTCGCCTTTAGAGCCGGATCCTTGCTCGTCATCTCAGGTGTGTCAATTCCATACACGCGAATGTTGAATGTGTAGAAATCATCCATCAAATTGATGATGCACTTGACAGTGTCCCCGTCGTGTACACCGATGATTCGCGCCATGTGCTTACCGCGCAGGGAAAACTCGGGTGCTGAGCTCGGAAACTCCATTTATATAAAGGGGTGTGCTACTTTTAATTCAATGGATATCGTGGAGGATCTGCGGTGCCCGTGCAATGACAAGGTGTACACAAGCCGTGCTGGTCTCAACCAACACAAGAGAACCAAGGGTCATCTCGAGTGGCAGAAAACGATTGACTTGCGTGAGGCTTTGTGCAGGTGTAAGAGACTAGAGAATGAGAATGAGGGACTCAAGTACGACTTGGCCATGTACAGAAAACGTATTCAAGAATTGGAAGCTTGGGAAACAAATGATGAATGATCAGGAAGCGTATAACGCTGCACTGTACACACTACCCCAACAAGGGTCTCAAGGTATGTACACGGCGGTCAACGGTGTCATCATGCTCAACGGTCAACCAATTGGTATGCAAGGGTTTGCAAACTCTCCACATGCATACGAGCTGTTTCATTAACACCCAAAGTTGAGCAGCAAAGAAGTTGTCAGGCATGCACCCACTATAACGGATGCAAACACGGATCTGGTTACACGTGGCCAATCTGTAACTATGACATGAACAGGTCCAACCACTGGTATTCTTGAGCGACAGAATGGACACGTGGGTGAACATTTGGTGTAGCAGCTCAAGTGCATTGTTTTTTTGCAGCAGTGCACTTGAACCTTTGGCACACCATCAAACTTTTCAAAACATATGGGGCACTCATTCTCAGGGTCCTCCATTACTGTATACCATTTTAAAAAATTACACGTGATTTAAGTAAATGGCACCTGTTGATTATGGTACCATTCAAGTTGTTTTGCTACCCCACCTTACATACGATCAAAAGTACACGATTATAAAACAAATGGTTGAGAATCAGGTGTTTACAAAAAATCGAACTCACTATAACCAAATATTGAATCAGTGTACGATAGCTATAGAAAACCCCAATATATCTATGAATATAAAATGGAAAATGCCCGAGTATACGTACACTTTAAAAATAAACACGTAAAGTCTCGAAATATTTCAATTAGAAATTTTACTCATTTATTACTAAATGGAGGTTCAACTCGTAGACTGCATGCCACGCACTGATCTCGATGCAGCCATTGTACAGGCTGCTCGAGTCTCTTACGGTCCCGGTACAAAGACACCGAGTGATGATCGCGCACTCATTCGTTATCTCATGCGGCACAAGCACACCACGCCGTTTGAGATGGTGGAGTTTAAGTTTCGAATCAGGTGCCCCATCTTTGTCGCACGTCAGCACATGAGGCACCGCACGGCGAGCATCAATGAGATTTCTGCTCGGTACTCGGTCATTGATAATGTGTACTACACCCCTAGCCCCTTTCGCACACAGAGTTCCACGAACAAGCAGGGTTCAGAGGAGCCAATGGAGGACTGGACCGTGCTGAGCCTGTACATCGAATCGTGTGAGAAGGCGTTCTCTGCTTATAACCTGATGATTGAGAAGGGTGTTTCAAGGGAGCTCGCACGTGGGGTTCTTCCACAGTCGACATATACGGAGTTTTACTGGAAGATTAACCTGCACAATCTTTTGCATTATCTCAAGCTCCGCATGGACAGTCATGCCCAGAAGGAGATTCAGGATTTGGCAAACTTGATTTATGCACACGTCAAGGAGTTGGCACCCATAACAGCAGAGGCGTTTGAGGATTATGTTGTCAATAGTGTTGTGCTCTCTGGTCCAGAGCTCTCAGGGGGCGCACTTGGGAAGAGGGAGATGACTGAGCTCGAGGCGAAACTCAAGGCGATCAAATCTTCTCCGTATATATAAATGGCTTCGATTGGTTTAGTTGGAGATGCATTTAAACTTGGTACGAATGCTTTCCCATCTGGTGCTATACCAAAATTCACTGATGTTGCCAGCCAATTTAACGATATGAAAAACGCAGCTGATCTGCCTGCAATGCTAAAAAATGTAGAAGACTTAAAAGATGTTATAAAAAACACAAATGAATTTAAGGGTAAAACAGTGACAGATTTGGATCTATATACAGCATTAAAAAACAGTAAGATGGTAAATACGGAATCTGGTCAAAAATATCTGCGTATTGCAATTGAGCTTTCTCGCAATAATCTAAAAGTTACACCAGACGTGTTAAACTCAGCTGCGCCTGCTGCTAATTCTAAGTTTATAGATAATGTTTTAGATAAATTCAGCAAATTTGATACGGATCTAAAAACCATAGACGATATTTCAAAATTAGATTCGGCCAAAAAGTTAGAATATATTAAACAGGTTGAGGATTTTAAGAAAATAGATACAGAAAATGCACGATTGTATGACGGGATGATACAACTTTTAAAACAAGATGAGTTAACTAACTTACAAAAATTTACAAAAGCGGTAATGGATAATCTCGGAACATCATTCGTAGTTCTTGGTGGAACGGTGACGGGGTTGACATTTTTAGGACTCGCACTCGACCGTTATTTAAAGAGCAAGGATAACCCCAGAACAATTACAAAGGTGGAGAATTACGGTGGACTTTTAGATCCAACGAGTGTAAAAATTACATACGAACCAAACATCAAAATTCTGAGACAAGATTCGATAACAATTCGTGGTTCCAAGACGACACCATCTATTGATGGTTCACCGAGTATCATAGAATCGCCGAATGATTCATCTGTTGTTGTTCAGGTTACAGCTGGACTGAGGACATTTACGGCTGGTGGAACTATAGATGTAACACCAGACTTTACAGCGAGTCTCGGGAAAGAGATTGGTAAACCTGTTGGTGCGATTGCACAAGAGGCTGGTTCTGTCGCCGGAGAAGGTTTGAAAGGAATTGGCGGTGGTATAAGTGAATTTTTCAGTGGTTTGTTTGGGAGTGGTAGCGGTACAACATCCATGTTGGTCCTTGCTGTTATAGTTATTCTAATGGTTATGAAATAATCAAGTAAGTTGATTGTTCTTTGTCATACTTGCATCAACAGCCTCTGATGTATTTGTAATCAACACGGCTGGATTTGCAACTGCCACGTATCCAGCAAATGCTTTTCCAATTTCTTCGGGATTTCCGTCTCGTACACCGTTTATACCTCTTTGAATTTGTTTACCAATTGGTGAGTTTTTGAAATCCTCCTCGCTTGTGCTCGGGAATGGTACAAGACGTTTCTTCTTATGCACACTATAAGCTGCTTTGGTTGGTTGACGGACACTTGTGGTTCGTTTGATACTGTCATAATCTCTCTGGCATGCAGCAGTCCCCATCTGGCGCCTATAACTATCACCATGACTGCTACATTTTGGATAACACAATGATATACCCGCAATTGTAACCAATTCCTTATCATCCGAACATGTTTTGGTAGTTGGGTGAATTTTACCTGCATAAATAGTTCTTCCATGTCTGCAAGATCCATCAACCCATCTATCTCGACCATCTCTATCACATTCTTCACAATCTAAACCTCTGAATTTATAATTTGGTGCACTTGGACATGTTTGTCGGGGTGGGGTTCCTATATCTTGTTTTGTATCCGCATCTCGCACACACTCCTCGGTTGTTCCTCTCCACCCAGATGGACAGTCTTTATAACACATACCTGCAACTGCGCTCTCTCTCCCGGGCGCCCAGTTGCTGGAATATCCAGGATCACATGGCTTATAACACAATCCACCTAAGCTCTTATTCACACCTTTTGTTTGCATCATCATTTCTTGACCTGGTGGACACACAGAACCTGAACATAAAAATTGCATACCAAGAGCTGCCATCCCTGTAGTCGCACCTATCGATACAGCACCCCCAATAGGGCCTGTTGCTATACCACCTATAGCTGCTAATGCAATAAGTTCAGTTGCTTCGTTCATACCAGCTGGACACTTTTCATAGTTGTTTTTGAAATCGAATATATTCACTATTGATCGAGTTATAGTCCTGCCGAATATTGCCTCTGCGATATCTTGACCCTCGGTTATCACACAATCATTACCTCTCATGACAGCGGACCCACCGTATCTCCCACAATATTCTTTGGTCAACTTACAACTTCCGGTGTTCATATCATATGAAACCCCAAGGCCCATACCCTCACACTGCTTCCTCATATGTACGGGTCTCACTTGACACGAGTTATCGTTCCACTCATAATATTTTTCTTCTCCACTGACGGGCCACTTCGAGACACATTTATCCTTTGTATATGAGCATGCAAGAGACCCGTTTGGTTTTGTAAACATGCTCCCTTTAGCCTCTGTGCACATATCGGTTAAAATTTCATTCGACACGGTTTCTTCATTTATTTTTGCAACTTCAGCATCAACATATGCATTGAGTTGTGGCACTGTCTTTACACTCGATGGAATTTTCTCAAGTATCTCATTCATTTTTTTGTCAAAATATGCATCAACCCTCTCATCTCTTTTCTTTTTGAATATAGAACCGTCCATATCATCAAGCGGACCGTACACCCATGGATAATCTTCACCGAGAGCTTCTTTGAACATTTCATCGATTGAGTCTCTCATTGTATCCAACATTTTCATAGTCTTAAAGTTTGCAAACCCACCAAGATTCATACCATCCATTGTACCCGAAACCATCGAAAATGCCATTTCTGCTATAAAAGCGGGCCCTAACGCAGCACCAGCCATTGCCCGTGCAGCTGCGGCACCAGCTTTAACTCCCGCTACACCCGCAGATTTTCCCAAGCTTGCGAGTTTAGCACCAATTTTTCCACCAATTTTAGCACCCAAGTTTTGCAATGGCTTTTCAACTGATTTTAATAGTTGCTCAGAAACCTTTGAAGTGATCAAAGTCGCAGTTCCCGGTTTCTTTTCCATAACTCTGGTTAAAACTTCATCAATTAAAAAAACCACCCCAACAGTTCCACCCGCGATTCTCGATAAATTATTCGTGTGATAAGTTCCAACTGGTCTATTTAGATCGCCGCTTACCATCGGTGGTGGAGGAGGAGGGGGACTTGGTCCCGATCCGGTCGAAGGCGCGGGACTTGTATCCGATCCGGTCGAAGGCGCGGGACTTGTATCCGTGTCTGTCACTGTACCATTCGATTCTGGTATTGGCCCCAAGTCTGTCAACTGACTTTCACCTCCAGCAACCTGTTGTTGTCGGTAGTACATGTAATACAGTAATATCGCAATGGCGACAACTATTAAAATAGCGGCACTCATATCATCTAGTATAGAGTAACATTATGATTGTATCCAGAGAGATGTACAAGCTGGGCTCTCGCTACTACATCGATATTGACGGAAAACGGGTCAAGATACCATGGCGGTACAACAGACCCATGCTGGTATCATGTGGCCTCAAGACTATATTCGAGTACAAGGTTGGTGATGATATAACGTGCAAAATTGAATCTAAAATATGGGAGGGTGAGACCCACCTGATATTAAAAAGTATCGCAGATTAAATATCAGATGTTAACAAGGAGCGGATATGTGGTCAGTCATGACCCTGACATCAAAAAGACTCTCACTGTACGACCCGAATCAAGTGGAGATTATGCTCGACCACCCGCCTTTAAAGTATTCCGTGAACGAGGAAAATATCTATGCGTCCCTCGATACTTTGGGATCGATACTTTCGGCCAACCTAAATCTGATACGAGGCCTGAACCATCTGCTGCACATATACCGTTCGTCGGCACCCTCCGAGCCCCCATCCAAACCGATGCACACACCCTGGGCATCCAAGCAATGAACACAATCGGGGGTGGTGTGCTCAGCCTCTACTGCGGCGGCGGTAAAACAACCGTCGCCCTCGCAATCGCCTCACACTTTAAGCTCCGCACCATGATTGTGGTGCACAAGGAGTTTCTGGCCGACCAGTGGGCCGAGCGAATCAGAGAGTTTTGCCCGGGCGCCACCATAGGCCGTGTTCAGGGAGACAAGCTCGACACAAATCACGATTTTGTCATTGCACTTATCCAAACTATGAGCCAACGCGAGTTTCCAAAAGAGACGTTCGATTCAATCGGCATGCTCATCGTTGATGAGGCGCACCATATATGCGCCAGGGCATTCTCACAGTTTCTCTTTAAAATTTCACCCAGGTACACGCTCGGCCTCTCCGCAACACCCGAGCGAAAGGATGGCCTGACCAGACTCCTGTACTGGTTTCTGGGACCGCAGTTTTACGCCATTGAGCGCGACTCTGAGAATGTCCTGGTAAAAACACTTGCGTACAACGGGCCGTTCCCACAGGTTAGCATGACGCAGTACGGGAAGATGAGCCTGCCCACCATGCTGACAGATCTGACAATGGTTGAGCAGAGGAACGAGCTCATCCTAGGTGCGATACGGGACCTCTTGACGACGGATCGGAACATACTCGTGTTGACGGACCGACGTGAGCACGCGATGTATCTCCTAGAACAGTTTGGGGAAACTGGTGGGTTATACATTGGTGGGGCTGACCTGGAGCACGGCGCGTCAAAGCGCCTTATATTCGCAACATTCTCGCTTGCACAGGAGGGGCTCGACATACCCAAGCTTGACACTGTCATCCTCGCGACACCCAAGTCGGACATCAAGCAAGCGGTCGGTCGAATCATGCGCGGCAAGACTGCCTCGCACCCCCTCATATACGACGTGGTTGATCACTGGTCTGTTTTCTTTTCAATGGCCCGAAAGCGGTTCTCCACGTACCGTCAACTCAACTTTGAGATTGAGACTCCGATTCACGAAGCAGCATCGAGTTTTCCAAAGGGTGTGTGCTTACTTTAGGGTGAATATGAAGAGTGCAATCATGTACATGAACACAAAGTGTATACCATCCAACTCAAAAACCTTCTTCTCCATTGGTGTTGGTTTTGATGGTGCAGAATACAATTCATCAAGATGCGCGTAGTTCATTTATAATGTAACTTCATTTTTTTTAGATGCTGGGCGTCTGCGCTTCTTTGCCGCCCCGCTCAGTGAAATGTCTCGCGTGTCCCCAACCTCCGAGCCTGACATGGAAACAATGTCAGAAATCTGGTCATCCTGTACGGGTGGTTTTGTCGCCGGCGGTGGCTCTCTGCTATTGATCGGCATCGGAACACCGAACCCCCCGAGCAGATTACCCAGATCTATACCAGGTCCACGCATCTCCCTCGGTCCATTTGTGTTTGTCGGTGTCTTTTGCGCCGTGTTGAGTGCATCCACCATATTCTTGACCAGCTGTGGGTTTTGCTTCAGCACCTGGTTCATGTTTGGCGCCATGCTCTTGAACATGCTGTTTGACAGGTGGAACATCATCGCGGACCCACCAACCATCATAATCAGGCGAATCTCCGGTGCGACTGAAACCTTGTCTCTGTACTTTGCATACAGATCCTCAAACACGGTATCATAATCGTCTATGTTCTCCATCATAGACTCGGACCAACCATCCAGGTGAATGTCAAACGGATCGTACCGCTTATTCATAAACTCGAGACCCGTAACAAAAGCCATGAGCATGCGGCGCTGAAACTTGACAGACTGATCAGCCTCGATGCCGTACGTGATTCGCTTGTACTCTGTTCTCAGATCCTCAATGTCGTTGTGTACACCAAACTTTCGGTTGGGGCTGAACCCCTTCTTCTGCAGCCTCGCCAGCTTGTTCAGAAGATCCGCCTTTTCATCCTCGATGCTTCTGTACCCAGGTGATGGCTGTGCCGGTGCACCCTGCTCAAACTGCTGCTCACCCTCCTCCATGGGTGGGTACTCCTCATCATCCATCATCATCTGGGGCTGTTGGTGCTGCTGCTGCGACTCGCTCATTTTTGCCGGGTTGATGAATGCATCCATGCTCGGCTCTGTAAACTTAACCTTGGGTTTGGGTTTGACGAGCGGTACAGTCTTGGTAGAAGGCTTGATTGAAATTTCATCGAGCATTGCACGCTCAGATTCACTCAGTGCCATGGACACACCGTCGTCAGCCTGGAAAACAATATCCGCCATCTAAGACTTTAATAGAAAAGTATACATAACCTTTAACGCGGAATAAAATATTTTTATATTGTAAATGAATCGTAATTCCAAGATGCTCATGTGGGTACTCATCGCCATCATTGCGTTTTCGGTTCTGAGACACTTTATGTCCGGGCGCCCTAGCGGATACAGATCAATCTCAATCGACAGCCAAGAGGAGCCCGACTTTTTTCTGAATAAAACTGCACTTCAGTGTGTAGCAGGCCCAGGCCCAGAGGCTTCATACTACTCCGACTCTATGGGTGGTATATGCGGTGATCAGCAGTACGTTCATAAAATGGGGCACCAATACACCATAAGCGATGGTGTAGGAGGCTCACTATTATCTATGTAAGTATAAATGCAGCGCGAGAGCTTTGTATTCTTAGACTCTCAAAAGTCAACGGGCCAATCAAACAACTATGTATTCATGCTTGACACCAAACTCAGAGGTGTGCACCAGGCTGAACTCGTTGCATCCACATTCATACGCGAAACCGCCGATCAGAATATCATACTGGATATCGAAGAGCTCAAGGGTGATGGGTTTGTCAGCAACTCGTGTGTGTCCCGATCTTTCGCCGTCATCCCAGTTGCATCCACCCCAATCAGCTCCAATGTCATGTTCACCACCGGTGGATTTTTCCAAATGGTTAAAAATTTTGACAACTTCATCGACTTGGACAGACTGACGGTTCGGTGGAAGAACCAGAGCGGGGCCCTGGTGCCCATGAGTGATAATACAGTGCTATTAAAAATCAAGCATATAAAGTAGAATGGAGCACTACCTGTTTGCAGATTCTAAAAATAGAGATGTGGCCCTGTACCCACATGGAAACACATACGTGCTCCACATGACAAAGCCGCTCCGAAACGTAACACGGGTGGACCTCGTATCTGCCAAGGTTCCCAACTCAATGTACAACCTAAACAATGGATCAAACTGCTTCTCCATCAACTCGGAAAAATTTAGTCTCTACCCAGGGTTCTATACAGCCTATGGTCTCGCCGAAACCATGTCTTATGTTACTGGTCTGCTCGTCGAGTACCAACCAGACGAAGGTAAGTTTATCATATCATCAAAAACATCATTCACCATTGATGTGTCGAACCCAGAACTTCGAATCATGACTGGTATAACACATGCAAATTCATACACCACCACCGGTACAGTGTATGAAAATAAATACCCAGGGGATGAGATTGTTAAATCGGACACGCTTATAGACTTGTCCACCAATGAGTTTATTTTTCTCGACATTGATGAACTCAGGACCCAAAAGGTGCTCGACAGTAAAAAACTCGTCGGTGAGAGTTATGATGGTGCCACAATTGCAACTTCATTTGGAATGATTCCACTCGATGTCGCATCTGCACAGATTAAAACGTTCAAGGAGACGACGGATTACAAGCTCTCAATTTCATTTGAGCACCCTATACCACGTCTCACGCGTCTGAACGTCAAGTGGCTTGACAAGAATGGTCGAGTGTTGACATTCAACGGGTTTGATAATAACGCATTTGTTTTACGGTTCCACTGCAACGAATCAGCCCCACCTGAGCCTGAGAAGGAGAGTGATTTTGAAATACTGTCCCGTAAACTCGAGCGTGCAATCCAAGACGCTATACCACCCCCCAAACCAGAGAAGAAACGACCAGTGTGGATATACATATCAGTCATTGCTGTGCTCCTCTTGATTATTTTTAAATTGTCGCGTACAAGTAGTAAGTAATGGATAATATACCCAACATTACGGGTATGTCTTTTGGTGGTGGGAAAGGCTCAACTAATTTTACCGTCAACGGGGGAAATGTTTACGCAAGCACCATATCATCGCTCAAAGATTCGAATATTTATAACCTGACTGTAAATAATATATCAAATTTCAAGACGTCGAATATCGGTACACTTAATTACTATAAAACAGAGTACAACACGTACGATGCCGCGCCAGACTCTCTTTTGTCTAATGTCTCAAATTTGCAGTCGAAAGTGTCAAACCTTGAAACATCCAACGGACTCGTTTGGTCCAATATAAACACAACAAATACAAACCTCTCATCAAATGCTACCCGTATTACAAACCTTGAAACATCCAACGGACTCGTTTGGTCCAACATCAACACAACAAATACAAACCTCTCATCAAATGCTACCCGTATTACAAACCTTGAAACATCCAATGGACTCGTTTGGTCCAACATCAACACAACAAATAC
>JACCDW010342531.1_pt1 | contig 64622 bp, 54 predicted proteins | sample 7449781 | NCBI WGS metagenome assembly JACCDW01 (sample SAMN15323449, study PRJNA562643) | freshwater metagenome | isolation source: river surface water | place: USA:Blue River Watershed | collected 2017-08-18
CACACCTGGATGCCGCCCGTGAGTTTTGCGCCCAGCGTCGACATGGACATCAAGGCATGCGCTGCGGTGCGCAAGGCGGTGGGGCCGGACATTGCCCTGATGCTGGACGGCTACCACGAGTACAGCCGCACCGACGCCTTGCGGATCGGGCGTGCGCTGGAAGAGCTCGACTTCACCTGGTACGAAGAGATGATGAACGAGCAGAGCATGTCGTCGTATGTGTGGCTGGCCCAGCAGCTTCGCATTCCGCTGCTCGGGCCAGAATCCCTCTCGGGCAAGCACTACGCCCGTGCCGAATGGGTCAAGGCCGGCGCCAGCGACATCCTGCGAGCCGGCGTCAATGGCTGCGGTGGCATCAGCCCCACGATGAAGGTGGCGCACCTGGCCGAGAGCTTCGGCCTGTCCTGCGAGATCCACGGCAACGGGGCGCCCAATCTGGCGGTCTGTGGCGCGATACGAAACTCGCGCTGGTACGAACGCGGACTTCTGCATCCCTTCCTCGACTATGACGAGGTACCCGCCTACCTGCACGCCATCATCGACCCCATGGACAGCGATGGCATGGTCAGCTTGCCTGCAGGCCCCGGCCTGGGCGAGCAGATCAATTTCGACTACATCGAGCGGCACACCGAGGCCACCTACTGATGAACGCAGGGCCTCGGCCATGAGCGACTCCGCTGAGCGGTCAGGGGCATTGCCCCTGGACCGGCGACATTGGCTGCAAGCCGCTGGCGCCCTGCTCTGCTTCGGGCCGGCCCATGCTGACGGCAAGGCCGCAGGGCTGGAGCCCGCCGTCGCCGATCAACTGCGGGTCGGCATGAGCATGAACAACCTCTTGTCGCTCGACCCCGCCGCCGCCACGGGCCTGGATGCCTTGTCGGTTGCGTGCAACCTCTACGATGGCCTGCTCGAAACCGACAGCCGCGACCCCGCACGCCTGCGCCCGGCGCTGGCCCAGGACTGGCAGGTGGGCCAGGGGGGACGTCGCCTGGTGCTGCATCTGCGAGACGATGTGCAGTTCGCCAGCGGCCGAATGCTGCTGGCCGAGCACGCCGAGTGGTCGCTGCGCCGGGTGCTGCGCCTGAACTTGGCACCCGCCTCGGTCTGGAAGAGCTACGGTTTCAAGGCGGCCCAGGTGGCTGAACAGGTGCGGGCCATCGGACCACACACCCTTCAGATCGACCTGCCACAAGCCACCGACCCCACCCTGGTGCTCATGACCCTGGCCACCTCCATGAGTGCGCTGGTGATCGACCGCGACGCGGTGCTGACCCACGAGGTGAAAGGCGACCAAGGTGCCGCCTGGCTGACCACCCATGCCGCGGGCTCGGGCGCCTTCACCTTGCAGACCTGGCGGCCGAAGGAGCTGCTCATCCTGCAGCGCCGGCTCGGCCACTGGCGCGGTGATGCCCGCTTGCGCCGAGTGGTGATGCGCCACATGACCGAATCCCAGACCTTGCGCCTGATGCTGACCCGCGGTGACCTGGACCTGGCCACCGGCTTGTCGGCGCCCGACGTGAAGGCCCTGGCCCAGCGGCCGGATCTCGCCGTTGAGACGGTACGCCGAAGCAATTTCTACTACGTGGCCCTGAACACCCGACACCCGAGGTTTGTCGATGAACGGGTGCGCCGCGCGGTGTTGCGGCATTTGATCGACTTCGACGGCATCGCCGGCAGTGTGCTGGCGTTCTATGGTCAGACGCAGCAGCGTCCCGTGCCCCCGGGATTGGCGGCCTCGATGCCCAGCCCGGGATACCGGCTGGAGCTTGAACAGGCTCGGCAACTCCTGCGCGAGGCGGGTATGGCCGACGGCTTCGAGACCACCATTCGCGTGATGGCCGAGCCCCCATTCACGGGCATCGCCACCAGCCTGCAGGCCACATTGGCCCAGGCGGGAATCCGGGCGAGCATCCTGCCCGGCACCGGCAACCAGGTGTATGGCGCCATGCGCGAGCGCCAGTTTGAAATCATCGTGGGCCGCGGCGGTGGTGGAGCCGAGGCCCACCCCCACTCCAGCCTGCGCGCCTTGGTTTACAACCCGGACAACCGCGACAGCGCCAAGCTCAGCAACTTCCAGGGCTGGCGCACGGGCTATGCCGACGCCACCCTGAACGCCTTGATCGAGCAAGCGCTCGTGGAGCCCGATGCAGCGCGCCAACTCGGCTTGTATCAGCAAGCCCAAGAGCGTGTGCACCAGGTGGTGGGTGGCCTGCAGCCGATCGCCTTGGTCACCGACACCCAAGTGATCCGACGCGACGTTAAAGGCTACGCGGGGCACCCCAGCGGCTCAACCCGGCTGCGCCTGGTCCACAAGGAAACACCCGCATGAAAGCAGGAACACTGCTGCGTGGCATGGCCGGTGTGGGCACCTCCCTGTTGGGCCTGCTCGTGCTCACGTTTTTCATCGGTCGCGTGATGCCACTGGACCCGGTCTTGGCGGTGGTGGGGCCAGACGCGGACCAGTCCACCTACAACCAGGTGCGCGAACAGATGGGCCTGGACCAGCCCCTGGTGGTGCAGTTTTGGCGCTACCTGCAGATGCTGGCCCAGGGGGACCTGGGAAGCGCCTTGCTGACCGGTAACGCGGTGGCGGCTGATCTGGGGCGGGTGTTGCCGGCCACGGTTGAACTGGCCACGCTGGCCATGCTGATCGGGGCCCTCCTGGGGATACCCCTGGGTGTGGCGGCCGCTGCCCACCATGGCCGATGGCCCGACCACCTGGCCCGCTTGCTGGGGCTGCTGGGCCACTCCACGCCTGTGTTTTGGTTCGGCATGATGGGGCTCTTGGTGTTCTATGCCTGGTTGGGTTGGGCAGGTGGCGTGGGCCGCATCGGGCTGGCCTTTGAAGGCACCGTGCCCACGGTGACCGGCCTGCTGCTCGTGGATGCTGCGTTGGCCCGAGATGCAGCCGCCTGGCGCGACGCGCTGCGCCATCTGCTGCTGCCGGCTGCCGTGCTGGGCTTGCACTCGATGGCCTACCTCAGCCGCATGACGCGCAGCTTCATGCTGGCCCAGTTGTCGCAGGAGTACATCATCACGGCCCGCGTCAAGGGTTTGAGTGAGCGCCAGGTGGTGTGGGGCCATGCCTTTCGAAACATCCGGGTGCAGCTGCTCACCATCGTGGCCTTGGCCTACGGCGGTTTGCTGGAAGGCGCGGTGCTCACCGAAACGGTCTTCGGCTGGCCCGGTTTCGGCAGCTACCTCACCGCCAGCCTCTTGCTGGGTGATATGAACGCGGTCATGGCTTCGGTGCTGGTGATTGGCGTGCTGTTCGTCTCCTTGAACCTGCTGGCCGACGCCCTGTACCGCGTCTTCGACCCCAGGGCTGCAGCATGAGCCTGAGCATGACCGAGCTGCCACCGGAGCGCACCGCCCCCACCCCAACGGCCTGGGTGTGGGTCCGCCGGTTGCTGCGCAACCCGCTGACGGCCGCAGGCCTGGTGGTGATCGCAGCCCTTGTGGTGCTGGCCGCGCTGGCACCATGGCTGGCACCGGCCGATCCACTGCGCCAAGACCTGGCCATGGCCCTGTTGCCACCCGGCCCTGGCCATTGGTTTGGCACCGATGAGTTTGGCCGCGATGTTCTGAGCCGGCTGCTGCACGGTACGCGCATCACACTGGCCATCGTGGTGATGGTCACCGTGGTGGTCGGCCCCTTGGGCCTGGCCGTCGGCGTGGTGGCGGGCTACTTCGGCGGGCGCATCGACGCGGTGTTGATGCGGTTCACCGATGTGGTGCTCTCCTTCCCGGGCTTGGTCCTGGCGCTGGCCTTCGTGGCCGCCATGGGTCCAGGGCTGGACCACGCGATATTGGCCATTGCCCTCACCGCCTGGCCACCCATCGCTCGCCTGGCCCGTGCCGAGGCGCTCACCTTGCGCCAGTCCGACTTCATCGTGGTAGCGCAACTGCAAGGGGCCTCTCATGCGCGCGTGCTCATCAAGCACTTGGTGCCGCTTTGTCTGCCCTCGGTGGTGGTGCGCTTGACGATGAACATGGCTTCGGTCGTGCTGACCGCCGCGGGGCTGGGCTTCCTGGGCTTGGGCGCGCAGCCGCCCTTGCCCGAATGGGGTGCCATGATTTCCGAAGGGCGCCGCTACATGCTCGACAGTTGGTGGCTGGTGGCCGCTCCCGGTGCCGCCATCCTGGCGGTCAGCATGGCCTTCAACCTCTTGGGCGATGGGCTTAACGATGCGCTGGATCCGCGCCAATCAACGTGACTGACGTCCTTAAAGTCGAAGGCCTGCAGGTGGCCTACCCAGGTCCACAGGGGCCTGTTTCGGTCGTCCGAGAGGTGTCCTTTGCGCTGGGCCGGGAAAAGCTTGCCGTCGTTGGCGAATCGGGTTCAGGCAAGACCACGGTTGGCCGCGCCCTGCTGAGGTTGCTGCCCCGGCATGCGCAGGTCAGCGCGCAAACCATGCGTTTGGGTGACGTGGATCTGCTGGCCGCCTCTGACGCGCAGATGCAGCAGCTGCGGGGCAGCCGGCTGTCCATGGTCATGCAGGATCCCAAGTACTCCTTGAACCCGGTGATGTCCGTGGGTTCACAAATGAGCGAAGCCGTGCTGCGCGCAACACCCATGAGCCGTGCAGCCTGCCAGGACCAGGTCGAACAACTGCTGGCCCGGGTGCAGATTCGCGAACCTGCGCGCGTGGCGCGTCAGTATCCGCATCAGCTGTCCGGCGGCATGGGTCAGCGGGTGATGCTGGCCATGATGCTGTCCCAGCACCCCCAGGTGCTCATTGCCGACGAACCCACCTCTGCACTGGATGTGTCCGTGCGGCGCGAGGTGCTGAACCTGCTGGATGAATTGGTGGAAGCGCAAGGCCTCTCACTGCTGTTCATCACCCACGACCTGCACCTGGTGCGGCGGTTCTGCGACCGGGTGCTGGTCATGTTTGCCGGGCGGGTGGTGGAAGCCTTGCCCGCTGATGAACTTGACCAGGCTCAACACCCCTACACCCAGCAACTGCTCAGCGCCGTGCCGAGCCTGCAACGCCGGCGTACCACCCTGCCCACGCTGCAGCGAGATCCCGCTTGGGGCCACGCATGAACACGGCGAGCAAGCCCCACATCAGCGTGCGCGGATTGACCCTGGCCTTGGGCGATGGCGACCGGCGCCGCACGGTGCTACAAGGTGTGGACATTGAGGTGATGCCCGGACAGGCCTTCGGGCTGGTGGGCGAATCAGGATCTGGCAAAACCACCGTGCTGCGTTGTCTGGCCGGCCAATACCGACACTGGCAAGGCACGGTGCAGATCGGCGGTCAAGCCTGGGCTGGCCAGGCCCCGCGCTTTGGCTTTGGGCGGTCCCCGGCTGATCTGGCGCATGCACGCAGCGTTCAAATGGTGTTCCAGGATCCCTATGGCTCCCTGCACCCGCGCCATACCGTGCACACCGCCCTGGCTGAGCCGCTGAGGGTGCACCGGATGGCCGACATCGACCAGCGTATCGATCAGGCCCTGGCGCAGGTGGGCCTGCCCCTGTCGTTCAGAGACCGCTATCCCCATCAGCTGTCTGGCGGGCAACGCCAGCGTGTGGCGATCGCCCGTGCCTTGATCCTGCAGCCCAGCATCCTTCTGCTCGATGAGCCCACTTCAGCGCTGGACGTCTCGGTGCAGGCCGAGGTTCTCAACCTGTTGTCAGATCTTCGTCTTCAGCATGGCCTGACCTACCTGCTGGTGAGCCATGATCTGGGCGTGGTGGCCCACCTGTGTGACCGGCTGGCGGTGATGCAGCAAGGCACCATTGTCGAAACCCTGAGCACGGACGACCTGTGCGCGGGCGCAGCGCAACATCCTTACACCCGTACCCTGGTGGCCAGCGCGGAGGCTTGAGCCCTGGCATTGGCCCCTTCGACTGCACTGAACGGAACCCTCTCATGTCCAAGATCACCGGCTATACCTCGCTGCAGACCATCCAGCGCTGGGGTCGCCCCATCGGAGATGTTCATGGCAGCACCGCCAACGGCGTGACACCCGTGCACATCCTCTTGCTCCACACGGATGACGGCCTCACGGGCGTCGGGTTGGGCCCACACGTCGGAGTGGACGCCCTGTTTCCGGTCATTGAAGGACAGGACCCACGCGCCGTCACCGCCCTTTATGACCGGATGATCGCCCGCGTCTTCAAGGCTGGCCACGGCGGCGCCACCTTCAGCGCCATCGGTGCGGTAGACCTCGCGCTGTGGGATCTCAAGGCCCAACAGGCTGGGGAGCCGCTTTGGCAGCACCTGGGCGCCTGTGACCCCTTCGTGCCGGGTTATGCGTCGGCATTGGACTTCGACCTGGACGATGACGCCTTCGTGGCCGTGCACCGTTCCTACGTGGCTCGCGGATTTAGGGCCGTCAAGCTCAAGGGCGGGGCAGATGCCCGGCGGGATTTGGAGCGGCTGAAGCTGCTGCGGCAGCTGTATGCACGCCCCGGCGTGGAGCCCTTGTTGATGCTGGACGTCAATGAGGCCTTGACGGCCAAAGAAGCGGTTCGCCACGTCGGCTTGATTGAGCGTGAGCTGGACCTGACCTGGATCGAGGAGCCAGCGCGCCGTTGGGATGCGCCGGGGCTGGCCACGGTTCGAGCGGGCGTTCGGGCGGCCGTGGCCACCGGCGAAAACCTCACCGGCCTGGAGTCGTTTGCGCCCCTGTTCAGGGCCGACGCGGTCGACGTGGTCCAAACCTCCATGGTCTACGGCATCACGCACTTCATGAGATTGGCCGCTGCAGCGCATCTGCACAACCTGCCCATCAGCCAGATCAGCTACCGCTGCAACCTGGTGGCCCATGCCGCCAACGCGGTGGCCAACCACCGATGGCTGGAGATCAAGGAATTGAGCGAACAGCCTGAAGGCCTGAGCCTGGACCAGGAAGTCGTCGACGGAGGCTTGCGCCTTGGTTCATCGCCCGGACACGGCGTGCGGGTGGACCAGGCTGCGATTGAAGCCTTGATGCAACAACCCCACAACCAGGCCGGCGCGAAGCAACGGATGGGGGCCTGATGAGCATGGCTTGCTGGATCCGATGGATGACGGTTCTGTTGCTGGCGCTGGGTATGCCGCTGAGCGCTGTGGCCCAGCGCGGCACGGTGTACCTGGTGGGCGACTCCACGATGGCACCCCACACCGGGTATGGCGACGCGCTGTGTGCCCGGCTCCAGCCTGAATGGGCGTGCGTGAATGTGGCCCGAGGGGGGCGCAGCACCCTGAGCTACCGCGCTGAAGGCCTGTGGACCGCCCTGCTCCAGCGCATCCAATCGAAAGGCGCTGAGCGTCTGCCTGCCCATGTGCTGATCCAGTTTGGACACAACGACCAACCCGGCAAGCCGGGTCGGTCCACCGACCTGGCCACCGAGTACCCCGCCAACCTGAAGCGTTACATCGATGAGCTTCGTGCGGTGGGTGCCGTTCCGGTACTGGTGACCCCGCTGACACGGCGCAGTTTCAAAGGGGAGCAATTGGACGATCAACTGCGCCCGTGGGCCGATTCAATGCGCCGCGTCGCCGCCGACAGCGCTGTGCCCTTGGTGGATCTCCACGCCTTGAGCACCGCCCTGGTGCAATCGATGGGGCCAGCGGCCGCCGACGAGTTGGCCGAGGCCGCACCCGGCCAGCGGCGCTTTGACCGTACCCACCTGGGCGATCGTGGGGCCTGCGTATTCGCTCAGATGATGTCGGGCGAACTGGCACGGCAAGTGCCTGCACTGGACACGCCGAGACAGGCGAAGCCTGCCTGCGAATCCGTGCTCCCGCCTGCACAACGCTTCAGCGCCGGCGGGATCGATACCCCAGGCTGGACCAGCACCCGCGGCGGCAGCGGCGGACAGATTCTGCGCGTAACCACCTTGGCCGCTGACGGCCCGGGATCCTTGAAGGCGGCGATTGAAACGCCCGGGCCGCGGGTCGTCGTGTTTGAAGTCGGCGGGGTCATCGACATGGGCGGCGGCAAGCTGGAGATTCGCCACCCGTTCCTGACCATCGCCGGCCAGACAGCCCCCTCCCCCGGCATCACCGTGATCAAGGCGGAAACGGTGATCCGCACCCACGACGTGATCGTGCAGCACCTGCGCTTTCGGCCTGGCGAATTCGGCAGGCCCAAGCGGGGCGGTGGAGACCAGGATGGACTGTCCACCACCGCGGGCGCGCACGATGTGATCGTGGACCATTGCAGCTTCAGTTGGGGTACCGACGAAAACCTGTCGGCTTCGGGGCCGCGCTTTACCGGACACACCCCAGAGGAGTGGCGCCGCGGCACCTCACACCGCATCACCTACAGCCACAACCTGATCTACGAAGCGCTGTCCAACTCGGTCCATGAGAAAGGCGAGCACTCCAAGGGCAGCTTGATCCACGACAACACCAGCGGCGTGTTGCTGTACGGCAATGTGTACATCTCCAACCGGGAGCGCAATGCGCTGTTCAAAGGGGGTGCCCATGGCGCCATGGTCAACAACCTGATCTTCAATCCCGGTCGGCTGGCGGTGCACTACAACCTGTGGCCCAAGGAGTGGGAAGGCAAGCCCTGGCAAACCGGCCGCTTGAGCCTCGTGGGCAACCTGCTGCTGCACGGCCCGAGCACCGAGCCCAACACCGCGTTCTTCACCCAACGCGGCGCCGGTCACCTCGAACTGTTCATCGCCGACAACCTGGCCCTGGACCAACGTGGCCGCCCAGTGGCTGCCCTGCGTGACGACAGCAACGGACAGGCGACCCTCTCGCTGTTGAAGGAGCCCGATCTGCCGCCCGGCGTTCGCATTCGGCCGGGCGCTCGCATCTGGGACGAGCTCCCACCGGTGGTGGGCGCCCGCCCCTGGGACCGCGATGCGCTGGACCGTCTGGTGCTGGCCGATTTGGCGGCCAGGCGCGGTCGCATCATCGACAGCGAGACCGAGAACGCGCTGGGCTATCCCCCGGTGCAAGCCGCGGTGCGCCGGCCCTTTGATGTGGAGGCCTGGCACCTGGAAGACATGAGCCCCAAGGCGGGCTGGCCCAGCCTGTTCGCCTCGCCCCATGCGCCCGCAAGGCCCTGATCGACCCGCGGTTGGATCCGGGGTCGAGCGATAACAGAACGAGCCATGGCCAGGTCCGATTTCCAAGCCTGGGTGGACGGCGCACAGACCGACCTCTACACCTTGCACGGTGCCGATGGCATCGCGGTTGACCTGTGCAACTATGGGGCTCGCATCGTCGGCATCCAGGTGCCCGACGGTCAGGGTGGCCGTGTCGAGGTCACCCTGGGCTACGACAGCCTAGCGGCTTACCTGAACGGGCAGTTGTCCATGGGCGCCTGGATCGGTCGATGGGCCGGGCGGCTTCGAAACGGGCGGCTGCAATTGCCGGATGGCCAAGCCTTGCAACTGCCCTGCAACGGCGGCCGCCATGCGGTCCACGGAGGCCCACGCGGCAGCCGATTCAGAACCTTCAAGGTCGACGAGGTGCGAAGCGACGCGCTGGTCCTCAGCCACGTGTTTCGCCCCGAAGACGATGGGGTACCAGGGTCCTTGCGGCTGCAGCTGACCTACCAGGTGCTGCCGGGCCATGCCCTGCGCATCAGGTGGCAAGCGCAGGCCGGTGAAGCCGCCACCTTGGCGCAATTCACGGCACATCCCTTCTTCAATTTGGCCGGGGAAGGCACGGCACTCGACCATGAGCTGCAGGTCCCGGCCAGCCGATTCGTGCCCTTGGCCACCGACGTCTGCCCCATCGGATCAACAGCTGACGTGGATCACAGCCCCTTGGATTTCCGGTTGCCCCGAACGCTGCGTCAAGCCTTGGAGGCGCCGCACACCCAACTGCTGGCTGCCAAAGGCCTGGACCACTACCTGGTGCTCGATCGTGTCGGAGAAGCTCAGGCTTCGTCAGGCCTGGCCGCCCGGCTGCGCTGCCCACGCAGTGGCCGCAGCTTGGACATCTTCAGCACCGAACCCGGCGTGCAGCTCTATGCCGGGCATGGCCTCACCGGCGAACTGCCGCGCGACCTGGGGCGAGGCCCCTGGCACTGGGCACCCGGCGACGCTGTGTGCCTGGAACCCATGTCATGGCCCGATGCGCCCAATCAGCCAGGCTTCCCCAACCCCTGGCTCGCACCAGGGGCCACGCGATACGGCGAGATCCTGTATCGCTTTTCTTGAGCCGGGCACGGGGGGCGGTGATGTGTTGTCAGGGCAAACAAAAAAGCCCCGGCTAAGAGCCGAGGCTTATGCGGTTGGTGTTTTGGGGTGGCTGATGGGACTCGAACCCACGACGACCAGAATCACAATCTGGGACTCTACCAACTGAGCTACAGCCACCGCAGAGCCGAAAAGTATAACGCAGCCGCCTGGGCCAGCGCAGGCACGCCTCAGGGCTTGGGCACCTTCAGCTGAACCTCCAGGCGCTTCTTCAGCGCTTCGTAGTACAGCTGTGACTCCGCTGCGGCATAGGCCTGTGCCAGCTGAGGACCCCACTGCGCCTTGACGGGCGCGGGAATGTCAGGCGTCTTGACCGAGTCGATCCGCACGACGGCATACCCGTTGTTGCCGAGGTCTACCCCAGCGAAGGCGGGCAGCTTGCCGGCTTCGGCACGCATGATGGCGTCCAGCAACTCCCGGGGCAGGCCCAACGGCTGCGGCCGTGACACCACCGCCGGTGGGAACTTGTCAAACTCCGCTGGCTGGGTCTTCACCGCCTCCAGCCGTGCCTGACCGGCCTGCCGTGCCTTGGCCAGCGCTTGCTCCAGCCGCACCTTTTCCAGTGCCAGTGCCTTCACCTCGTTCAGCGGCTTGAGCACCGAGGGGCGGTGTTCCACCACCCGAGCCGAGACCAGCTGATTCGGCCCTGACTCCACCGCGTCGGTGTTGCGACGGTTGCGCAGGGCGTCGTCGGAAAACACCGCGTCCAGGAGCTTGGGTGAGGCCAAGACGCCCTGGGTGCCCGGCGCCGGGGTGCGGGTGACCGTGGCCTTGAGCACCGGCAGCTTGAAGCGCTCGGCAGCACCCTTGAGGCTGTCCGACTGCTCGTACACCAAGTTGCTGAACAGATCGGCCGCCTCGGTGTAGCGCTTCTGAGCCAGGTCCTGCTTGAGCTTGGCCTCGATCTCTGCACGCACGGCTTCGAACGGCTGCTGCTGCCCTCCCCTGACGTCGGTCAGCTGGATGATGTGGTAGCCAAACTCCGTTTCCACCAGATCGGAGATGTCGCCCCGCTTCAGGGCGAACACGGCGTCTTCAAAGCCTTTGACCATGGCCCCCTTGGCGAAGTAATCCAGGTCGCCGCCGGCCACTGCAGAACCGGTGTCTTCGGACTTGGCTTTGGCCAGTTCCGCAAACCGCTTGGGCGCCTTGCGAACGTCTTCCAGGATGGCCTGGGCACGGGCCCGCGCCTTGGCTTTGTCATCGGCAGAGGCACCCTTGTCCGCCTTGATCAGGATGTGGCTGGCGCGGCGCTCTTCGGGCTTGGTGTAGCTGGCCAGCTTCTCTTGGTAGTAGCGGCGCGCCTCATCGACAGAGATCACCAGGCTGTCACGCAGGCGCGCGGCATCCAGCACCACATACTCGATGTCGGCTTGCTCAACCGTCTGGAAGACCGAGGTGTTCTTGTCGTAGTAGGCCTGAACATCAGACTCCGACGGATTGACGTCCTTGTAGAAGTCCGCCGCCTGAAAGCGCTGCAGCCGCACCTGCCGCTCTTGGAACACGACACGCAGCGAGGCGTCGGCCACAGCGGCGGGGGCCACCGAGGTCTCGCCCACGCGGCCCAGCACCTGGCGCTGCAGGAGGTCCTGCCTCAGGGCCGCTTCGTAGCTTTCCGGTGTGTAGCCCTGAGCGGACAACAAGGCCTTGTAGGCCTCCACGTCGATGGATCCGTCCGGCCGGCGCAGCGCGGCCAACTGCGGATTGGCCAACAACTCTCGTTGCAGCCGGGCATCGCTCACCGCCAAGTGTTCCCGGCGCACCACCTCTTGCAGTACCCGCTGGCGCACGATCTGCTCGAGCGACTCGTAGCGTGCCTCGGCCTTCTCGAACAGGGCGGCATCCAAATTCGGCACTTGGCGCCGCAGGTTGTCCACCTGTTGACGATGGCCTGCATCCCACTCGGCCTGCGTGACCTTCTGGCCCGCCACCGAAGCGACCTTTTGGTTTTCCGGACCATTGAACCCTTTGTAGCCTTCAATACCGAAGAAGACAAACGAGGGGATGATGAGCAACACCAGCAGGCCCAACATCAGGCGGGTGTTGTCGCGGACGAAATCAAACATGGGGGGCTACCTTTGGGGCGGATGGGGCGCATGCCCATCTGAACCGCGGATTATCGCGTTGAACACAGGGCTTAGCCGTCCCGCTGGGCGACAGCCGGATAGCGCTTGAGCAGCGGGGTCACGATGGGCACGGTCAGCATGGTGCTGGCCACGGCCATCAGCAGCAAGGCGGTGAAGGTCGCTGAGGTGATGATTTGCTTGTCCAACAGGATGTTGGCAAAAATGATTTCGATCAGGGCCTTGGTCTGCAAGAGCCAACCCACGATGCGCGCCTCGCCCGGCGCCCAGTTCAGCAGGCGACCGGCGGCCCACACCCCTGCGAGCTTGCCTCCGACCGAGGCGGCCAACAGCAGGCCCGCCCCCAAGAACACCACCGTGCCACCCAGTTCCCAGTTGGTGCGCAAGCCGGTAGACAGGAAGAACACGGGCATCAGCACGAGCAGGACGTGGTGGCGCAGGGTGTCCAGTCGCGCCACGCCCAGCCAGGCGGCGTCCAAGACCGCACCGGCCAAAAAGGCCCCCACCATGAAATGCAGGCCCGCCCAATCAGCCCCGAACGAGACCACGGCCAGCCAAATCAGAACCGCGTACCAGCGGTCTGACTCACTGCAGCGGGCCATCAGGCGGCGCATCGCCCAAGAGGCCCCGATAAACAGGGCCAAGAACAAGACCTGCCGGCCCACGCGGCTCCAGTCCATGAGGATGACGGCCAGCACACCCCAAATCGCAATGTCGTCCAGGCTGGCGTAGCGCAGGATCCGCTGGCCCAAGGGCTGCCGCAAGATGCCCAACTTTTCCATCAGAAACACCAGGATGGGCAAGGCCGTGACGGCGCAGGCCATGCCCATGCCCGCCACAAACTGCCAGGGCTGCGCGCGCGGACCAACCCAACCGTCCTGGGATTGCAGCACCAAGGCTGCTGCACAGCCACATGCCAGGGGCACGCCCAGGGCCAGCCCGGCCGATATCGAAGTAGACCGGCGCTGGTCCCAGGCCTTTTTCAGGTCGAGCTCCAAGCCCGCCAGGAACACGAAGAGCATCACCGCCCACCAGGCCAAGCCGTTGAGCGCCTGAATCACGGCCGGGGTGAAGATGCCCCGGTAGACCTCGGGCCACCATTGGCCCAGGAGACCCGGCCCCAAGACCACGCCGGTGACGATCTGCACCACCACCAAGGGCGCCCAGTAATCGGTTCGACCGAATCGCCAAATGAGGAAGGGGACGGTGAAGATCACCGCCATGGCGATCAAAAACAGTTCAACGGTGGTCAGGGCCGGTGCCATGCCGCTCATTCTTCAAAAAGAGAAAGGGCCTCGCTGCACGAGGCCCTCTCGGGGTTGAGGCCAGCTTCGCGGCTGGCTGCAATCCTTGGTGGGTGCTGAGGGGTTCGAACCCCCGACCTACGCCTTGTAAGGGCGCCGCTCTACCAACTGAGCTAAGCACCCGTACGCGCATCGATGGCGCGCATACGGTACCGCGCTCAGATCAGAGCGCGTCCTTCAGGGCCTTGCCCGGACGGAACTTGGGCACCTTGGCCGCCTTGATCTTGATGGTGGCGCCGGTGCGCGGGTTGCGGCCGGTGCGTGCGGCACGCTTGGTCACCGAGAAGGTGCCGAATCCCACCAGCGACACGGTGCCGCCCTTCTTCAGCGTGGTGCGCACGCCGCCGATCACGGCCTCCAGGGCACGGGAAGCGGCCGCCTTGGACAGGTCGGCTTGCTTGGCAATGTGTTCGATCAGTTCGCCTTTGTTCACAGCTTTCTTCTCCAGTCAATTCGGTTTGCAGAGCAGCGCCTGCTTGATTCATTGGCCTCGCCACTGGTGCATGGGTCCACCTTGCGGCGGCCCCAGGTTCCGGTGCGCGGGAGCCGGATTCTATGCTCCGAATTCAAGGCCTGGTGCGGCCTGCAGGTCAGAAAAGCCCGGTTGACAGCGGATACAGGGATGGGCTAGCCGCACGCGTCAAGGCGAGCGCTGCACCAAGCCCACCCCGATGGCCGCTAAGGTCAGTCCCACCAGCAACCCCCAACTCAAGGGCTCACCGAACAAGGCCCAGGCCATCAAGGCGGTGCACGGCGGCACCAAATAGAACAGGCTGGCCACCTTCATGGCCGCTCCGCGCTGGATCAGCAGGTACAGCAAGGAACTGGCGCCCATGGTGAGGGCCAACACCGACCAAGCCAGGGCGATCACCATCTCGGGATGCCAGTCCATACCCTCGGTCTCGAGCAGGGCCAGGGGGAAGCTGATGAGCAGGGCCGCGCCCATCTGCACGGCACCCGCGCTGCGCACATCCGTGGGGCCCACATGCAGCTTCTGGTACAGGGTTCCAGCCGTGATGCTCAGCAGGGCCATCACCGCCAAGCCGAGGTTCAGCACATGCGCTTCGCCCAAGCCGAGCTTGTCCCACACCACCACCAGCACGCCGGCCAGGCCACAGGCCAAACCCATCCACTGCAAAGGACGCACGCGCCCTCGCCCGCCGTGCCACTCCAAGAAGATGGCGGTCAGCACCGGCTGCAGGCACACGATGAGCGCGGTGGTGCCAGCCGAAAGCCCCATCTTCACGGCGCTCCATACACCCCCCAGGTACCCGGCCTGCAGCAACACACCGGTGATCGCCAAGTGCAGCCATGCACGGGGTGTGCGGGGCCACGGCGCCCGTGCCCACCAAGCCCAAAGTGCCAGGCCCAGCAAAGACAGTGCGTAGCGCCAACACAAGAACGTCATGGGCGGCGCGTGTGGCATGCCCAGGCGCGCCACGATGAAGCCCGTGCTCCAGATGAGCACGAACAGCGCTGGCATCAGGGCCACCAGGTCGAGCCCGGAGGGCATCGGCGTGCGGGGAGGATTGGAATTCAAGGCCAACGCTGCACGGGGCGCTCAGCGGGCCTTCGCGCGGATCTCGGGAATGGCCTTGCGCAGGTAGTACACCATCGACCAGATCGTGAGCACGGCCGCCGCATAGATGAGTGCGGTACCCCAGGCGGCGGTGTCCAGCACGCCGAACAGCAGGCCGTCGTATAGCAAGAAGGGAATGGCCACCATCTGAACCGTGGTCTTGAGCTTGCCCACAATGTGCACCGCCACGCTGCGCGAGGCGCCGATCTGCGCCATCCACTCGCGCAGGGCCGAGATCGCAATCTCCCGCCCGATGATCACCAAGGCCACCAAGGTATCCACGCGGCCCATTTCCACCAACACCAGCAAGCAGGCACACACCAGGAACTTGTCGGCCACCGGGTCCAGAAAGGCACCGAAGGCAGAGGTCTGCCCCAGCTTACGGGCCAGGTATCCGTCGGCCCAATCGGTCAGGGCCACGGCCACGAAGAGAACCGTGGCCACCAGGTTGCGGGTCTCCGCAGCCAGGGGCATGGCAAAGACCACGATGATCACCGGTATGGCCACGATGCGCAGCCAGGTCAGCATGGTCGGGATGGTGAAGAACATGGGGCGATCCTACCGGCAAGCGCCCGGCTCATTCATCCAAGGTTCGGGGCTTGAATCGATCTGCCTCATCGAAGAGGAACACTTCGGTGTACGACCAAGGCTTGGGCAGGTGGGACACGGGAGGAAACGGCGCGGCGCGCCGAACCGCCTCGATGGCCAACTGGATGGTGTGCTGCGCGTCCGCAGGCCGCGGGCGGCGCTGGACCTTGATGTTGCGAACACTTCCGTCGCCATGCAACTCGACTTCGAGAATCGGGATGCCCCTCAAGGGTTCGGGGACGGCACCCATGTACGTGCGCTCGAGGTTGGCCTGCACCAGCTGGCGTGCCGCCATGCGGTGGTACTCGCGCCAATCACCTGCCAAGGCCGGTGCCGGCTTGGAGACCGAGGGCTCGGCCGGTGCAGGCGCGCGTGCGGGTGTGGCCACCGGGGCTGGCGGGGCCACAGGGGGCCTGGTGGGCGCACAGGCACTCAGGGCACAGGCCAAGACCAGTCCCCAAGCCCAGGGGGCCCTCCCCACTCGCGGGGCGCGGCGGCCCACCATCGGGCTGCCCTCAATGCAAGGCACGGTATATCTCCTCAGCCAGCGTTTTGGAGATCCCCTCCACGCTGCACAAATCATCCACGGAAGCCGATGCAACGCCACGCACACCGCCAAAACGCTGCAGCAGCCGGGCGCGCTTGCGCGGGCCCACGCCGGGAATGTCCTCCAGGCGGCTGCCGCCCGTTCGGGCCTGTGCACGCTTGGCGCGCATGCCGGTGATGGCAAAGCGGTGGGCCTCGTCCCGAATCTGCGCCACCAACATCAAGGCCGCCGAATCAGCGCCCAGGTAGACCTTGGCCCGTCCATCGGCAAAGACCAGCTCCTCCAATCCCACCTTACGGCCCTCGCCCTTTTCAACGCCCACCAGCAAGGAAAGGTCCAGGCCCAGTTCCTCGAAGACTTCACGCGCCACGCCCACCTGACCCTTGCCACCATCGATCAGCACCACATCGGGCAGGCGTGCTTCTTCCACCTTCGCATACCGGCGGTGCAGCACCTGGCGCATCGCCGCATAGTCATCGCCACCGACAATGCCTTCGATGTTGTAGCGGCGGTATTGCGCGCTTTGCATCTGGTGGTGCTCGAACACCACGCAACTGGCCTGGGTGGCTTCACCGGCGGTGTGGCTGATGTCAAAGCACTCCACCCGCAGGCGGTCGAGGTCCTCGGCCTCTAGGCCCAGCGCCTCGGCCAGGGCACGGGTGCGTTCACGCTGAGAGCCCTCTTCAGCCAGCAAGCGGGCCAGTGCCAACTGCCCATTCTTCTGCGCCATTTCCAGCCAAATCCGGCGCTGTTCGCGGGGCTGATGCGTGGCTTGCAGCTTCACCCCCACATGGTCCGACAAAGCTGCCAACAGCTCACGGCCGACAGGGTGGCTCGTGATGAGCTGCGCTGGCGCGGGCAGGTCCAGGTAGTGCTGGCTGATGAAGGCTTCCAGCACGCGTGTCTCGATGTCGTGAACGCCCAGAGGCTTGTCCGCCGTGACCGCTTCTTCGGCTGGTGCGGCCGCCGGTTGTTTCGGCACGGATGCCGGTGCCGGGGCATCGGCAGGCCCCTCCGGTGCCAGGGCCAAGGCCGCACCGTCTTCCACGTGGGCCGGGAAGTACGGCCGGTCGCCCAGGTGCCGGCCGCCCCGCACCATCGCCAGGTTCACACAGGCCCGCCCACCTTGAACCTTCACCGCCAAGATGTCGACATCCTGCTCCAAAGACGACAGGCTGCTGGCCTCAACCGACTGCTGATGAAGCACACGAGACAAGGCCGTGATCTGGTTGCGCAGCTCGGCGGCCTGCTCAAAGGCCAGTGCGTCCGCGTGAGCCATCATGCGCGATTGGAGCTCTTCGATCACACCCTGGGCTTGGCCCAGCAAGAAGCGTTCGGTGTCGGCCACATCGCGCGCGTAGTCCGTCGCACTGATCAAGCCCACGCAGGGGGCTGAGCAGCGCTTGATCTGGTGCAGCAAGCAAGGGCGGCTGCGGTTGGCAAACACCGAGTCTTCGCAAGTGCGCAGCTTGAAGGCCTTTTGGATCAGTTGGATCGTTTCCTTGACAGCCCACGCGCTGGGATAGGGGCCAAAGTAGCGGTGGCGACGGTCGACCGCGCCGCGGTAGTACGCCATCCGCGGATATTCACCGCTGACCAGCCGCAGATACGGGTAGCTCTTGTCGTCCCTGAACAGGATGTTGAACTTCGGATGCAGCGTCTTGATCAGGTTGTTTTCCAGCAGCAGCGCTTCAGCCTCGCTGCGCACGACCGTGGTTTCCAGTCGCGCGATCCGGCTGACCATGTGCCCGATGCGCGTACCGCCATGGTCCTTCTGGAAGTAGCTGGCCACACGCTTCTTCAGGCTGCGCGCCTTGCCCACATACAAGACCTGGCCCTGCGCGTCGAAGTAGCGGTAGACCCCCGGCAAGGACGGGAGCGCGGCCACTTGTGTCAACAAGGCCTCGCGAGCCTGCTGGGCCGCAGCGACGGCCTGCTCGCCGGCATCCTGCTGTGGCGCGGTGTGGGGGTCGGCAGAAGACGGGGAATCGGCGTTCACGTGAGGGGCGCAGCAGGGCGTCCACTCCATTGTGCATGCCCGCGCCCGTGGGGGCACCGCCCGGGGGCGTGCACCTTCCAGCCTTCGGATAATCCGGCGATGAGCCTGCCCACCACCCCGCCCGAAGCGGACGCCGCCGCGCCCGCAGCGCCGCTCCTGTGGGATGTGTTTTGCCGGGTCGTGGACAACTTTGGCGACCTGGGCGTGTGTCGACGGCTGGCACTGCACCTGGCCGCGCTTGGGCACCGGGTTCGGCTATGGGTGGACGATGCGGACCTGATGCAGCGCATGGCACCGGACATCCCAGCCCGGCAGGGCGGTGTCGGCCCGGCTGCCGGGGTGCGCCCGGTTCAGTGGGTCCATTGGCATCCCGGCCTGGAGGTCTCCTGTCATGAGGAACCCGGCGACGTGGTGATCGAGGCCTTCGGCTGTGAACTGCCCCAGGCCTTTGTGCAGCGGATGCAGCACCGGGCGCAGATGGCCGCTCAGGGGGCCACCAAGGCGCCCGCGGTCTGGATCAACCTGGAGTACCTCAGCGCGCAGGCCTATGTGCAGCGCAGCCACGGACTGCCCTCGCCTCAACTCCGTGGTGCCGGCATGGGGCTGAAGAAGTGGTTCTTCTACCCCGGATTCAATGAGGCGACCGGTGGTCTGCTGCGCGAGCCGGGCCTCCTGGACGCCCAACAATCCTTCGACGCGCAGGCCTGGCTGCACGGCCTTGGTCTGCCGGGCCCGGGTTCACAAGAGCGTCGCGTGTCGCTGTTTGCCTACCCCGGCGCCCCGCTGGAGGCCCTGCTGGACAGCTGGGCACGCGCGGCCCAAGTGGACGGCCGGCCCGTGCGTCTGTTGCTCACCGAGGGGCCTTTGCAGGGCCGCGCTGCACGGTGGTGGGAGGCGCACCCCGAGCTCCAAGCGGCCATCCGCTTGAGCCCCCTGCCCTGGTTGAGCAGCCAGGACTTTGACCACCTGCTGTGGTCATGCGAGCTGAACTTCGTCAGAGGCGAAGACTCCCTGGTTCGGGCGCTTTGGGCTGGGCGGCCGTTCATTTGGCAGCTCTACCCACAAGACGATGGGGCCCATGGTGACAAGTTGGAGGCCTTTTGGGAGTCGGTAACCGGTGCTGACGGACCGGATCTGCGCGCGCCGCTGCTGCCCTGGTGGCAGGCTTGGAACGGACTGGCCCCATGGCCGACCGACCGGGCCTTCCCGTGGGACTGCGGCGCGGCCTGGGAGGCGGCCTGCCAGCGGTCCCGTTCACGCTTGATGCAGCAACCGGCCTTGGCCCAGGCGCTGCTGCGCTTCGTGGCACAGCGGCGCGGGCCGGGCTAGAATGTCGGGTTGACCCTGAATCCCGGACCCACCTCCACCACACCATGAAACTCGCACAAGAAATCCGCGCCGGCAACGTGATCATGCAGGGCAAAGACCCGATGGTCGTTCTGAAGACCGAATACAGCCGCGGCGGCCGTGGTGCGGCCACCGTACGCATGAAGATGAAGAACCTGCTCAACGGCGGCGGGGCCGAAGTCGTCTTCAAGGCCGACGACAAGATGGACCAAATCATCCTGGACAAGAAGGAGTGCACCTACTCCTACTTTGCCGACCCGATGTATGTGTTCATGGACACCGAGTACAACCAATACGAGGTGGAGTCGGAGAACATGGGTGACGCCATCAGCTACCTCGAAGACGGCATGCAGGTGGAAGTGACCTTCTATGACGGCAAGGCCATCTCGGTTGAAATGCCCACCACGGTGGTGCGCCAGATCAACACCGAGCCGGCGGTCAAGGGTGATACGTCGGGCAAGGTGATGAAGCCCGCGCGCCTGGTGGGCACCGGCTTCGAAATCTCGGTACCGCTCTTCGTGGAAGACGGCGACAAGATCGAAATCGACACCCGCACGCACGAGTACAAGAAGCGCGTTTGAACCGGCCAAAAAGGCACGGCACAGCGGCGCGGCACAGGGGCACTTCGGTGCCCCTTGTCGTTTCCCGGGCCGCCTGAGAGGATCTGCGGGCCATGAAGCGTGCGTCCATCTCGCCAGCACAGGTCGACTTCGAACCCGACGGCACACCCCGCTCCCCGGTCTATGCAGACCTCTACCACCCCCGGGACGGTGCTTGGGCACGCGCGCGTGCGGTCTTCCTCGCAGGCAATGACCTGCCCAAGCGTTGGCACGGGCGCCGGCGCTTCGTCATCCTCGAAACGGGTTTCGGCCTGGGTCACAACTTCCTGGCCACCTGGCAGGCTTGGGCGGAAGACCCACAGGCCTGCGGGCAGCTGTGGTTTGTGGCGATCGAGCGGCACCCCGTTCCCCTGGAAGCCGCCCAGCGCGCTTTGTCCGCCTATGCAGGAACCGTCCTTGATGACAAGGCCCGTGCGCTGTTGGAGGTGTGGCCCGCGGCCTCGCCAGATGGGTTCCGTGCCCATTTCGCAGCAGACCGCGTGGTGCTGCAGGTCTTGCACGGTGACGTGGGCCAGGTGCTGCGCGACTGGCCCGTACAAGCCGATGCGCTGTACTTGGACGGCTTCAGTCCCCGGCACAACCCCGAGATGTGGAGCCCGTCGGTGTTCAAGGCGCTGGCACGCCGCGTGGGGCCGGGCTGTACCGCCGCCAGCTGGAGTGCGGATCAGGCCGTGTCAGACGGTCTGGTGCAGGCCGGATTTGAGGTCAGCCGAGAACCCGGTTTCGCCCAAGAACGCTGGCGGCTGCGGGCACACCTGACGCGCCCTGCTGCGGCAGCGGCCGTGGGGCGCGACCGCGCAGCCGATCAAGCCCCCTGGCAACCGGGGTCCCCCCCTGTGGTGGTGATCGGGGCTGGCTTGGCGGGCGCGGCCTGCGCGCTGGGACTGTCCATGGCCGGTGTGCCTACCCTGGTGCTGGACCGCGCGGCACAGCCGGCACAGGGTGCCTCTGGCAACCCCGCTGGGCTCTTTCATGGGGTGCTGCACCCGGAGGACGGCGCACACGCACGCCTGGGCCGCGCGGCGGCCTGGATGGCCCAGCGCCACTACGGGCCGCTCATCGAAGCAGGTCAGCTTGCGGGGCAGGCACAGGGCCTGCTTCGGCTGCTCGAAGACACGTGCCCAGGGGAGCTTCAAGCCCTGATCGACGCACTGGGCCTGCCGCCCGAGTATGCGCAGGCCTGCTCGGCCGAGCAGGTGGCCGCGCTGCTGGCCATGCCCAGCGCGAACCCGCAGAGCGCCTGCCGGTTCATGGGCGGCGGTTGGATCGACCCCGGGGCGTGGGTGCGCTGGGCCTTGGGCCGCACCAGCGTTCAGTTCCAAGGAGGCGCTGCGGTGCATGCCCTCCAGCGCACGGGCGCCGACTGGACCGTGCTCGGTGCCGGCGGCCAGGTGTTGGCACGAACCCGCCACGTGGTGCTGTGCGCAGCGGCCGACCTGCTGGCACTCCTGCCCTCCCGCCTCACCGCCCACTGGCCCGTGGCCCCGCAACGCGGGCAGATCACCCAAGTTCCGGCATCACAGGCCCCTGGTCCGGGCCCGCTTCGGCCGGTGAGCGGCCACGGCTACGCCCTGACCTTGCCCAATGGCGACGTGCTGTGCGGCGCCACCAGCAGCGAACAGGACGCTTGTGGCGACCTTCGCCCAGAAGACCACCTCTACAACCTGCAACGCATGAACCGGTTGCTGGGTTGGTGCGCCGCACCAGCACCCGCATCCCTGGGTGGCCGGGTGGGCTGGCGGTTTCAGGCCACCGACCGCTTGCCCATCGTTGGGCCCGTGGAAGCCTTCACGGACGCGGCTCGTTCGAGCGGCGCCACCAGGCTACGTGAGTTGCCGGCAGAGCCAGGCCTGTTCGCCGCCACGGCCCTGGGCTCCCGCGGGATCACCTGGGCACCCCTGGTGGGTGCCGTCATCGCCCACTGGATTGCAGGAGAGCCGCCACCCCTGCCCACCTCGCTGCTGCAGGCCATCGACCCGAGACGCTTTGCCTTGCGGCGCAGCCGCAAAAGCAACGGCCCCGCTTGATCAGAGTGTGATGGTCCGCACGCCCTGAGCGGTGCCCAGCAAGCACACCGAAGCGCGGTGCCTTGCGAAGATGCCCACCGTGACCACGCCCGGCCACTGGTTGATCTCGATCTCGAGTGCTCGAGGGTCGGTGATGTGTAAACCCCGCACGTCAACGATGGGGTGTCCGTTGTCGGTCAACACGCCCGCACGCACCTGCGGCTTTCCACCAAGGGCTTCAAATCGCCGCATCACCTGGGGTACGGCCATTTGGATCACTTCAACCGGAAGCGGGAACTGCCCCAAGGTCTGCACCCACTTGCTTTCGTCGGCTATGCACACGAAGCGATCGGCCAGGTCGGCCACGATCTTTTCGCGCGTCAAGGCAGCGCCACCACCCTTGATCATGTGACCGTGGTGGTCGATCTCATCGGCCCCATCGATGTACACCGACAGGCGCTGCACCTCGCTGGCCTGCACCACCCGGATGCCGCAGGCCTGAAGGCGCTGGGTGCTGCGATCGGAGCTGGATACGGCGCCGGCGACCTGGTCCTTCACTCGGGCCAAGGCATCGATGAACTTGTCGACGGTCGAGCCGGTGCCCACGCCCACAATCTGGCCGGGGATGATGTATTGCAAGGCGGCCTGCCCAACGAGGGCCTTGAGTTCGTCTTGGGTCATGTGCGGTGCAAGGGGCGACAATCCACCATTATGGCCATCGTCCCCTACGCCCTCACCCGTCCCTTTCTGTTCGGCCTGGACCCAGAAGCCGCACACGACCTGACCCTGGGTGCCATCGCGCGCCTTCAGCACACGCCGCTGCAGTGCAGCTGGGCGCAGGTGCGCGTGAACGACCCCGTCACGGTGGCCGGCCTGCGCTTCCCCAACCGGGTGGGCCTGGCCGCTGGCTTGGACAAGAACGGGCGCTGCATCGACGGCTTGGGGGCCATGGGCTTTGGCTTCATCGAAGTGGGCACCGTCACGCCGCTGGCCCAGCCCGGCAACCCCAAGCCGCGCATGTTTCGCATTCCCGAACGGCAGGCCCTGATCAACCGCCTGGGCTTCAACAACGAAGGCCTGCAGAGCTTCATCGCCCACGTGCAGCAGTCCCATCGCTTTCGCCGGGACGGCGGCATCGTCGGCCTGAACATTGGCAAGAACGCGGCCACTCCCATCGAGCGGGCTGTTGACGACTACCTCATCGGCCTGGATGGCGTGTACCCGCACGCCGACTACGTCACCGTCAACATCAGCAGCCCCAACACCCAAAACCTGCGCAGCCTGCAAAGCGACCAGGCCTTGGATGCCCTGTTGGGCGCGCTGGTCGAGCGGCGCGAGGCCTTGAGCCGGCAGCACCTGCGCCGGGTTCCGATGTTCCTCAAGATTGCGCCTGACCTGGACGAAGCCCAGGTTTCGGTGATCGCCGCCACCCTCCTGCGCCACGGGATCGACGGCGTGATCGCCACCAACACCACGCTCTCGCGCGAAGCGGTGCAAGGCTTGGCACATGCGCAGGAAACCGGTGGCCTGTCGGGCTCGCCGGTGCTGCAGGCCAGCAACCGCGTGATCGCGCAGCTGCGCGCGGCCTTGGGGCCCGTGTTTCCCATCATTGGGGTGGGTGGCGTGATGAGCGGCGCGGATGCACGCTCCAAGATCGAAGCCGGCGCGGACCTCGTGCAGATCTACACCGGTCTGATCTACAAGGGACCTGAGCTGGTCACCGAAGCCGCACGGGCACTGGCCGCGCGCTGAGCATCCTCAATCGGCGCGGACCACGCCTTCGCGGCGGGGATCGGCTCCACCAAACCAGCCCGATGGCGTGCGCTCGATGGCCTGAATGCCGCTGGTCAGGTCACGCTCCTCTACGCGGTGCCCCAGCGCCTGTAGCGCTTGAATGAAGCCTGGGGCATAGCGGCCTTTTTCCAACCAAATCGGCCCCAGCACCTGCACGAAATTGGGCAGGTTGATCGCCTCTTGCACCGACAGGCCCCACTGCTGCGTGGCCACCAAGACCTTGGCGGTGAAGTGGATGATCATGCCGCCACCGGGCGAGCCGACCGACATCAGCAAACGTCCGTCGTGACGGTCGAACACCAGTGTGGGCGACATCGAACTGCGCGGCCGTTTGTGGGCCTGAACCCGGTTGGCAATCGGCCGGCCCGCGGCGTCCCGGGGGCTCAGCGAAAAGTCCGTCATCTGGTTGTTGAGCAGAAAACCGCCCGGCAGCCCGGTGCCGCCGTCGACCAGGATGCGTGCGCCGAACTGTGCCTCGATCGTGGTGGTGAGGGACACGGCGTGGCCCCGTTCGTCCACCACGCTGATGTGGCTGGTGCCGTTCTCCACTTGCGGGGGCATCGGCGCCACCGCGGCCACGGCGGCTGCGGTGGGCTGACCCGCCTCCACGCGAGGCGCGGCCCGCGGCCCAATCAGCGCCGCGCGCTGGCGCAAGTAGCCGGGCTGCAGCAGGCTGTCCCACCGCCCCGCTGGGGGCTGCACGAAAGCGGGGTCGGCCAGGTACAGCGCCCGGTCGGCATAGGCCAGGCGAGCGGCCTCGTTGTAGCGGTGCAGCCAGTCTGGCCCCATGCCACGGGCAGCGTCCGCCGCAAGGGTTGAACCAGTGCCGGTGCCCTGGCCCGGCACCATGGGCACCTGGCGGCGATCCAGAACCTCCAGCATGCCCAGGATCTGCATCATCGTCAGGTGACCCGACGAAGGCGGCGGAAAACCGCAGACCATCAGCCGCTCCAGCCACGGGGTGCAGATCGGCTCACGCTCCAGCGCCCGGTAGCCCTGCAGGTCCGCCACGCTCAAGGTTCCCGGCACGGGGTGAGACTGCACCGCCTGGGCCACACTGCGCGCCACGGCACCTTCGTACAGGGCTTGCGAGCCTTGCTGGGCCACTTGCCGCAACACCTGCGCCAGGGCTGGGTTTCGCAAACGATGGCCCACAGGCCACGGTGAGCCGTCGGCCTGGTAGTAGAAGCGCCGGGCACGGTCGTCTCGCGGCAGCAGGGCATCCACCTGCAAGAGGCGGTGCAGCCGAGGGCCCAGCGGAAACCCTTCTTCAGCCAGGCGGATGGCGGGCTCGAACAGGCGGGCCCAAGGCAGGCGCCCGTGCTGCTGGTGGGCCAACTCCAACATCCGGACCACGCCAGGCGTGGCCACCGCGCGCCCGCCGAAGGTCGCTTGCTGCAGCGGCAGCGGCCGCCCCTGCGCATCCAGAAACAGGTCCTCGTGCGCACCGGCGGGTGCCGTCTCGCGGCCGTCGTAGGCCTGCACCCGCTGCCCATTCCAGCTCAGCATCAGTGCGCCCCCGCCGATGCCGCTGCTCTGGGGCTCGACCAGCGTGAGCACCATCTGCACCGCGATGGCAGCGTCCACCGCAGAGCCGCCTGCACGCAGGATCAGGAGCCCTGCCTCGGTGGCCAAGGGGTTCGCGGCGGCCACCATATGGCGGCTACCCGCCCAACCCGCCCGCGGCGTCCAGCCCGATGCGGCCTCAGGCTCTACGGCATCGGCCGACAGCCGCAGCTCCCGCGCAGCCGCCGTGGGCGCGTCTTGCGCACCCTGAGCAAGACCGGTCGCGCCAAAAACGCAAGCCAGCAGCGTGGCCAGGTGAGCGATCCGAAACACGGTCTGGTGTGCCCTCCGATGCGCCTGCAGCGGCCCGGCCGGTCAAAAGCGCAGCCTTACCCCTGTTTGTTGCTGCAACGCTTCGGCACTCACACCTGGCGCCATCTCCACCACCTTCAGGCCTTCTTCCGTGACGTCCATCACGGCCAGGTCGGTGATGATGCGGTCCACCACACCCACGCCCGTCAGCGGCAAACTGCACTGGGGCAGGATCTTCAGGTCGGTGCTGCCGTCCTTTTTCTTGGCCACGTGCTCCATCAGCACCAGCACCCGGCCCACGCCGGCCACCAGGTCCATGGCGCCTCCCATGCCCTTGACCATCTTGCCGGGGATCATCCAGTTGGCCAGGTCGCCCTTTTCGGAGACCTGCATGGCCCCCAGAATGGACAGGTTGATCTTGCCGGCCCGGATCATGGCGAAGCTGTCGTGGCTGCCGAAGATGCTGCTGCCGGCGATGGTGGTCACCGTCTGCTTGCCCGCATTGATCAGGTCCGCATCCACTTCGTCCTCGCTGGGAAAGGGTCCGATGCCCAGCATGCCGTTTTCGCTTTGCAGCCACACCTCCATCGTGGACGGAACATGATTGGCCACCAGGGTTGGCAAGCCAATGCCCAGGTTCACATAGAAGCCATCCTGCAGTTCGTGGGCCGCACGCGCGGCCATCTGGTCATGGGTCCAGGACATGGTCAGACTCCTGCTCTTTCGGTGATGGTGCGCTTCTCAATGCGCTTTTCGGGGTGGGCGTTGAGCACCAGGCGGTGCACATAAATGCCCGGCAAGTGGATGTGGTCGGGGTCGATCTCGCCCTTTTCCACGATCCTTTCCACTTCGCACACGGTGATCTTGCCGGCCATGGCCGCCGCGGGGTTGAAGTTGCGAGCGGTGCGGCGGAACACGAGGTTGCCACTGGTGTCGGCCATGTAGGCCTTGACGAGGGCCACGTCTGGCACCAGTGCGCGCTCCATCACATAGGTCTGGCCGTCAAACTCGCGCAGCTCCTTGCCTTCGGCCACCACGGTTCCCACGCCGGTCTTGGTGAAAAAGGCCGGGATGCCCGCGCCCCCGGCGCGCAGCTTCTCAGCCAAGGTGCCTTGCGGCGTGAATTCCAGCTCCAGTTCACCGGCCAGGTATTGGCGCTCGAACTCCTTGTTCTCGCCCACATAGGACGAAATCATTTTCTTGATCTGCCGGGTCTCCAGCAGCAAGCCCAGGCCGAAACCGTCGACCCCGGCGTTGTTGGAAATGACGCTGAGGTTCTTGACGCCGCTGTCGCGCAGTGCGGCGATCAGCGCTTCCGGGATGCCGCACAGGCCGAAGCCGCCCACGGCCAACAATTGCCCGTCGCGCACGATGCCCTTGAGGGCCTCGGCGGCGGAGGGGTAGATCTTGTTCATCGAAGCAATCCTTGCGGGGGAACGGAGAAACGGAAAACGACCGGGAAAACGCGGGAGAAACGGTGTAACGGTACAACAGGAAGTTTCTCACCACCTGACGGGCATCTTGGCGGCCCACACCCGTGCTTCAGGGCCTTCAACAGGCGCCGCCGCAGCGGCCCATGCCGATGGCCCAGCTCAGGCCAGGATGAGCGCCCTCACGAAATCTGGAATGGGCACCGACTTCTGCGCCCGGAAGTCGGTCCACACCACCTTGGCCCCGCCTTCTGCGTGGATCACGCCCGGCTGGTCGACGCGCTCCATGGTCACATAGGTGTCGAAACTGCTGCGCCCCGGGTTGGCCGCATAGTGCTTGAGCACGATCGACCCCGGGTACTCAAGCTGAATCAGGAAGTTGCAAAAGGCGTTGACGATCACGGGCCCTTCTCGGTCGGGCCCGGGTGTGCAGCCCAGGGAATCGAACCACTCGATGCGGCTGGTTTCAAAGAAGCGAAAGTAAGACGCGTTGTTGACGTGGCCCATGGCGTCCATGTCACCCCAGCGGATGGGCATCGTGGTCTGGTGCACCAGCGTCTTGTGCTCGGGCAAGGTGAAACGCAGCATGGTGTGGCCCTGCTCTAGACCCCAAACCCATCGTCAGCCGAAATGACCGCGCCGTTGATGAAGTGGCTTTGCGGCGCGCACAGCATCAGCAGCGTGCTGTCCAGGTCCTGGGGCTGGCCCACGCGCTTGCGCGGCAACATGTTCACCAGCTTTTGACCCTGCTCGGTCTTCCAATGGTGGTGGTTGATTTCGGTGTCGATGTAGCCCGGGCAGATCGCATTCACATTGATGCCAAAACGGCCCCACTCCAGCGCCATGGCCCGCGTCATGTGGATCACCGCCGACTTGCTCATGCAGTACACCCCAATCTGCCCCAAGACCCGCAGGCCGGCCATAGAGGCGATGTTGACGATGCGCCCGCCCACGAAGGTGCCCGGTGCCGAGCCCTTGCTGCGGGCGATCATGCGTTTGCCCACCTCCTGGGCCACGAAAAAGGCCCCGCGGGTGTTGGTGTTCATGATGAAGTCGTAGTCGGCCGGGGACACCTCTATCAACTTCTGCGTGGTGCTGACACCGGAGTTGTTGATCAGGATGTCGATGGTGCCGACTTCGGTTTCGGCATGTGCCACGGCCGAGCGGATGCTGTCGGGGTCGGTCACGTCCAGCTTGACCACATGCGCATCACCGCCCTCGGCTTCAATCTCGGTGCGCAGGTCCCGCAGCTTTTCGGTGCGGCGCGCAGCCAACACCACCGCCGCGCCGCTGCGGGCGAGCACGCGGGCAAATTGGGCGCCCAGGCCGCTGGACGCGCCGGTGACAAGGGCCACGCGGCCGGAAAGATCGATCGTGTAGGACATGGCAGGCTCCACGGGGGTGCAGTGCCGCAAACCTTAGCACGGGCCGCCCACTCGGTGCCTACTGAGTGCCCAATAGGCGCCCACCCTGCTTGAACGGCCGCTGATTGGCCAGGGCTGTCAGAGACCGTCCGAATAGAATTCCCGGCGTTGTTTCACCCGCATCAGCCAGAGGTTGCCGTCCATGACCCCCCAAGCCCTGCTCGAACAGTTCGGCCCCCGCGAATCCATGGAGTACGACGTGGTCGTGGTCGGTGGCGGCCCGGCAGGATTGGCCACCGCCATCCGCCTGAAGCAACTGGCTGCTGAGCGTGGCAGCGACATCGGGGTCGTGGTGCTGGAAAAGGGGTCTGAGCCGGGCGCCCACATCCTGTCGGGCGCGGTGATGGACCCACGCGCCTTGCAGGAACTCATCCCCGACTGGAAGAAGCTGGGGGCGCCGCTGAACCAGCCCGTCACGGGCGATGAGGTCTTGTTCCTCACCGAGACCGGCGCAACCAGGACACCCGATTGGCTGGTGCCCGGCTGCTTCCACAACAACGGCAACTATGTGATCAGCCTGGGTGCGGTCACCAAGTGGTTGTCCGAGCAGGCCGAAGCGCTGGGCGTGGAGATCTTCCCCGGCTTCACCGCCGCCGAAGTGCTCTACGACGAGCAAGGGCGCGTGCGGGGCGTGGCCACCGGTAACCTGGGCATCGGCAAGGACGGCCAGCCCCACGAGGGTTTCCAACTGGGCATGGAACTGCTGGGCAAGTACACGGTGTTTGCAGAAGGCGCGCGCGGCCATTTGGGCAAGCAGCTGATCGCCCAATTCAAGTTGGACGCGGGCAAAGACCCCCAGAGCTACGCCATCGGCGTCAAGGAACTGTGGGAGGTGCCCGCCGACCGGGCCAAGCCCGGCTTGGTGGTGCACACGGCCGGCTGGCCCATGGACAGCCAGACCTACGGAGGCGGCTTTCTCTACCACCTCGAGGGCAACAAGGTCACCTTGGGCTTCGTCACCGGGCTTGACTACCAAAACCCTTGGCTGTCGCCTTTCGAGGAAATGCAGCGCTGGAAAACGCACCCCTCCATTCGTGCCCACCTGGAAGGCGGCAAGCGCATCGGTTACGGGGCGCGCGCCATCACGGCCGGCGGCCTGTTGAGCCTGCCCAAGACCGTGTTCCCGGGCGGTGCCCTGGTGGGCTGCGATGCGGGCTACCTGAACGCCGCTCGCATCAAGGGCTCTCATGCCGCCATCAAGAGCGGCATGCTCTGCGCTGAGGCGGCCTTCGAAGCCCTGCAGGCCGGGCGTTCACACGACGAGCTCAGCGCCTACCCGGCCGCCTTCGAAAAGAGCTGGCTGCACGAAGAACTGCAAGGCTCCAAGAACTTCAAGCAGTGGTTCAAGAAGGGCAACACGGTCGGGGCCTTCATGACCGGCATTGAGCAGTGGCTGCTGCCCAAGCTGGGCTTCAAGGCCCCGCCCTGGACCATCCACCGCACAGAAGCAGACCACACGCGCCTGAAGCCCGCCGCGCAGTGCGCCAAGATCGACTACCCCAAGCCCGACGGCCAACTCACCTTCGACCGCCTGAGCTCGGTGTTCGTGAGCAACACCAACCACGAGGAAAACCAGCCGGCCCACTTGACGCTGCGTGATCCCAGCGTGCCCGTGGCCCATAACCTGTCGAGGTACGCCGGTCCCGAGAGCCGCTACTGCCCAGCCGGCGTGTATGAGTTCGTCAAGAACGAAGACGGCAGCGACCGCTTGCAGATCAACGCGCAGAACTGCGTGCACTGCAAGACCTGCGACATCAAGGACCCCACGCAGAACATCGTGTGGGTCACACCTGAAGGCGGCGGCGGGCCGAACTACGCGGGGATGTGAGGGCTGCGGGCGGGCTCAGCCTTTGATCACCAAGGGAGACGCCCCAGCGGCCGTCACGCGCCCCACCACCGCTGCATCCTCAAAGCCGTGCCGCTTGAACACGGCCAGCACCTCGTCAACGCTGCCTGGCTCGCAAGAAACGAGCAGGCCGCCACTGGTTTGCGGGTCGGTCAACAGCGCACGGTCTTCGGCTGCCATGGAAGCCGGCACGGCCACCTCCGCGCCATAGCCGGCCCAGTTGCGGTTGGAAGCCCCGGTCACGAAGCCGCGCTGCGCCAAGTCGCGCACACCCAGCAGCAAGGGCACAGCCGGCCAATCGATTTCGATGGTGCACTTCGCACCACGCGCAAGTTCCAGTGCATGACCGGCCAAACCAAAGCCGGTCACGTCGGTGATCGCATGCACACCGTCCAGCGCCGCGAGGTCCGGCCCGGGCGTGTTGAGCTTGGTGGTGTTCTCGATCATGCTGGCGTAGCCGGCCTCACCCAATTCGCCCTTCTTGAGCGCGGCGCTCATCACGCCCACGCCCAGCGGCTTGCCCAGCACCAACAGGTCACCCGGCTTGGAATCGGCATTGCGCCGCACCCGCTTGGGATGCACCAGACCCAGGGCGACCAAGCCGTAAATGGCCTCGACTGAATCGATGGTGTGGCCGCCGGCGATGGGGATGCCCGCGGTGCGGCACACGCTGGCCCCGCCATCGAGCACGCGGCCGATGGTGGCCGGCGACAGCACATTGATGGGCATGCCCACCAAGGCCAAGGCCATGATGGGCCGGCCACCCATGGCGTAGACATCGCTGATGGAATTGGTGGCCGCGATGCGCCCGAAGTCGAAGGGGTCGTCGACGATGGGCATGAAGAAGTCGGTGGTGGCGATCAAGGCCTGCTCGTCGTTGAGCCGGTACACCGCCGCATCGTCCGCCGTTTCAATCCCCACCATGAGTTCGGGGGGGATGGGCATTGCGGTGGTGCCCTTCAAGATTTCGCCAAGCACACCGGGCGCGATCTTGCAGCCGCAGCCTCCCCCGTGGGAGAGGCTGGTCAACCGCGGCTCAGCCGGGTTGACCTCCTTGGGGTCTGGGTCCGTCTTCAAAGGTTTGCCTTTCATCCCGAAGGCCCTGAGTACCGCATCACAAGGCGCATAAGCTCAGAACCAAACCATCGTGGCCTGCATTGTGGCCTTCGGGCGATGATTCGGGGTTTCCCTAGTTCTGAAACCATTCTTGGGATAATGGCCGCATGAGCGCCCTGCACGAAGAAACCGTCCTCAGCGTCCACCACTGGACCGACCGCCTGTTCAGCTTCACCACCACCCGCGACCCTGCGCTGCGGTTTTCCAATGGCCACTTCACCATGATCGGGCTGAAGGTGGACGGCAAGCCCCTGCTGCGCGCCTACTCCATCGTCAGCGCCAACTATGAAGAGCACCTGGAGTTCCTGTCGATCAAGGTGCCCGATGGCCCCTTGACCTCGCGCCTGCAGCACATTCAGGTGGGCGACACCATCATCGTGGGCAAGAAGCCCACCGGCACCCTGCTGTGCGACTACCTGCTGCCCGGCAAGCGCCTGTACATGCTGGCCACGGGCACCGGCTTGGCACCGTTCATGAGCATCGTGCGCGACCCCGAGACGTACGAGCGCTACGAGCAGGTGGTGCTGGTGCACGGGGTGCGCGAGGTCGATGAGCTGGCCTACCACGACCTGCTGGTCAAACACTTGCCGGAGCACGAGTTCCTGGGCGAACTTATCAGCGACAAGCTGAAGTACTACCCCACGGTCACCCGAGAAGCCTTTGTCAACCAGGGCCGTATCACCGAGCTGATCGAGTCCGGCAAGATCTTCACCGACTTGCAGCTGCCCGCGCTGGATCCCAGCGCCGACCGGGTCATGATCTGCGGCAGCCCGGCCATGCTCAAGGAACTCAAGGGCATGCTAGAAGCCCGTGGCTTTCAGGAAGGCAACACCACGCGCCCCGGGGACTTCGTGATCGAGCGCGCCTTCGCCGAGCAGTAGGCCCCGGCCTGCAGCCCTGTCCGATGCGCGGTCAGCGGGGCTCCGGCCAGTCAGGCTCCCGCTTGTCAATGAAGGCCTGAACCCCCTCCAAGGCTGAGGCGTCCATCATGTTGCAGGCCATGGTCTGCGCGGCGTCGATGTAGGCCGCCTCCAGGCCGCTTTCGAGTTGCCGATAGAACAGGGCCTTGCCCAGGGCCAAAGCCTGCCGAGGCTTGCGCAGGATGGATTCGCACAAGGCTTGAACAGCCGCATCGAGGTCCTCAGGCGCCGCCACCCGGTTGACCAGGCCTTTGTCCTGCGCCTGCTGGGCTGAGATGAATTCGCCCGTGGCCAGCATCTCAAACGCCGCCTTGCGCGACAAGTTGCGCGAGAGCGCCACACCCGGCGTCGAGCAGAACAGGCCCAGGTTCACCCCACTGACGGCAAAGCGCGCGGCCGTACTGGCCACCGCCAGGTCGCACTGCGCCACCAACTGACAGCCAGCAGCGGTGGCCAAACCTTGAACCTTGGCGATCACCGGAACGGGCAGGCGTTGAATGGCCATCATCACCCGGCCGCAACGGTTGAAGAGGCTGCGGTAATAGTCCAGGGAAGGCTGCGCCCGCATTTCCTTGAGGTCATGCCCGGCGCAAAAAGCCTTGCCGTGGGCCGCGATGACCACCACCCGCACCGAGGGGTCGGTGCTCAAGCGGTCGAGTTCGTGCTGCAGTGCGGCCAGCATGTCTTCGCTCAGCGCATTGAAGGCCTGCGGTCGGTTCAGGCTCAGGGTGGTGACCCCACGGCCATCATCGGAACGCAGCAACACCGGGGCTTGGACGGTTGACATGCGGGCCTCCTTCACTCGATGGCGCTGCTGGACTTCGCCCGCTCGCGCAGCTGGAACTTTTGGATCTTGCCGGTGGACGTTTTGGGGATCTCCTCGAATCGGAACTCCCGCGGCACCTTGTATCCGGCGAGCAAGGCCTTGCAGTGCGCGGCCAGGGCTTCGGCGGTCACGGTGGATCCCGGTTTGGTTTCCACATAGGCCAAGGGTGTTTCACCCCATTTCGGATCGGGCTTGGCCACCACCGCACAGGCCAGCACGGCGGGATGCCGGTACAACGCATCCTCGACCTCGAGGGAGGAAATGTTTTCACCCCCCGAGATGATGATGTCCTTGCTGCGGTCCTTGATCTTCACATAGCGGTCGGGCTCCATCACCGCCAAATCACCGGTGTGGAACCACCCGCCCTCAAAGGCCTTCTGCGTGGCCTGGGGGTTCTTCAGGTAGCCCTTCATCACGATGTTCCCGCGAAACATGATCTCGCCCATGGTCTGGCCATCGGCGGGCACTTCCTGCAGGGTGCTGGGGTCCATCACCGTCATGCCCTCCTGCAGGACATAGCGCACCCCCTGCCGGCCATTGAGCCGGGTCTGTTCCGACAGGTTTTCGCCCGCCCATGAGGGCCGCTTCACCGCCACACTCGCGGGCCCATACACCTCGGTCAAGCCGTAGACGTGGGTGATGTCAAAACCGATGCGCGACATGCCTTCGATCATGGCCGCCGGCGGGGCGGCACCGGCCACCATGCCCCGCACCTGGTGCGTGATGCCCTCCCGCAGTTCAGGCGGCGCGTTGTAGATCAGCGAGTGGACGATGGGTGCCGCACAGTAGTGGTCTACACCGTGATCACGGATGGCCTGCAGGATGGCCGCAGCGTCGACCTTGCGCAGGCACACATGGGTGCCACCAAGCATGGCCACCGTCCACGGAAAGCACCAACCGTTGCAATGAAACATCGGCAAGGTCCACAGGTACTTCGGGAAGTGCGGCATCGTCCAGGTTGCCGCGTTGCACACCGCATTGAGGTAGGCCCCGCGGTGGTGGGTGACCACGCCCTTGGGGTCCCCGGTCGTGCCGCTGGTGTAGCTCACCGCAATCGCGTCCCATTCGTTGCGTGGGCCTTGAAGCCGCGCCAGTGGCTCATGGGCGGCGATCAAGTCCTCATAGGCCCAGGTGCCCAGGCGGTCACCCGGACCCGCGTACTCGCTGTCGCACACATCCACCACCACCACGGCCCGACCATGTTCGTCGCGCAGCAGCTCCAGCGCACGGGCCATCACCGGTGCAAACTCACGGTCGGTCAGCAGCACCTTGGCTTCGCAGTGGTTCAACTGCCAGGCCAACAAAGCCGCATCCAAGCGGGTGTTCAGGGTGTTGAGAACAGCACCCAAGGCCGGCACCGCATAGTGCGCCTCCACCATCTCCGGCGTGTTGGGCAACATGGCGCTGACCGTGTCGCCATGGCCCACACCCAAGGCCTGCAGCGCGGCCGCCAGCCGCGCCGAACGGTCGCGCACCTGGGCCCAGTTGTAGCGGCGATGGCCATGCACAACCGCAGGCAGGTCGGCAAACACTTCCGCCGACCGCTCGACAAAGCTGACCGGAGACAAGGCCACCTGGTTGGCGGCACAAGGGTCCAGGCCCTGTTCGTAGATGCTCATCTCCACTCCATCAGCGCGCAGGCACGGGCCCGCCCATCAACTCCCGCAGCAGGTCGTGTGCGCCATACACCGACCTCAGGGACTCCAAAATCACCGCCGGATGCACCGACACCGCACGGTTGGATGCCGCGTCGTAGAAGAAGGACCCACCCAGGGAGTGGCGGTTGCCGTCGAAGACCAGGCCCACCCAGCGGCCCTGGCGGTTGATCATGGGGCTTCCCGAGTTGCCTCCGATGATGTCGTGGTCGGTCACGAAGTTGAAGGGCAAGTCATCGGCCACCGTGGCACCGGCGCTGCGCCAGCGCTCGGGCATGGCAAAGGGGGCGGCACCGGTGTGGCGGCGGCGCAGGCCAGCCACATGGGTGTGGGTGGGCACCTCAACGCCAGCTTCCCGCCAACCCTTGAGCGTGCCGTACGACAGCCGCAGGGTACCGGTGGCGTCGGGGTAGCGGCTGCGTCCGTCGCGGTCGAACTGCGCCCAGGCCAATCGTTGCGCCGCTTCCCGCTCCACCGCCAAGACCTGCGCCTCAAATCGTTCGCGCAGCGCCCGGGCATGAGGTTCAACAGCCCTCACCAGGGCCACGAAGGGGTCCGCACTGGCCGTCACCGCCGCCTCGCCCCCATCCCACAGGCGCGCCCGCTCAGCCGCCTCATGCAGTCGCGACTGCTGGATCCACGTCTGCGCCAGTTGAGCCGGTGAGCGGTCGCCCAGCACCTGTCGCACCACCGGGTGGTCTGGCCCCAAGACGCTGCGCATCCGGGTGAGGGACCACTCCAGGCGCTCGCGTTCGAACACCAGGTCCATGGGCGTGTGGGCCTTGAGGCGGCGCTCCAACACGGGCAGCGCGCTGTCGCTGTACTCCCGCAGGCGCTGGCCGTCGGGCTTGAGCCGCTCCACCGGACCGCGAACCAGGGTGCGCGCAAACTGAAAGTGAGGGGCGGCAAAGGCCGCGCCATCGGAAAGAAGGCTGAACTCCAACTCGAGCTCCCGCCTCACCTGTTGAGCCCGCTCGATGTCGGACCATGGGTCACCCACCCGGGCCAGCAAGGCAGGCTTGGCCCGCACGTGCGCCTTCAGGGCCTGTTCTTCGGCCTGCTTCATCGCCCATAGCGCGGGTGTGAACAAGGCCTGCAGCTGGCCCTGCTGCACCTTCAGACCGTTTTCGATGCTGCTCATCGCCTGCAAGGCCCAGGTACGGGTGGGCTCCGGTCGCTGCGACAGCAGGTGCATGAGCCCGCGCGACTCCGATGCGGCTGGAATGGTTTGGGTGGCCAGGCGTTCGCGCAGCCGCTCGAGTTGCGCCACCGTCAGGCTGCGCTGCGTTTGGCCGGGATGCCCCGGCACCAGCAACAACTCGTCGGGCTTGGGACCCCGCGGCTCGACCGCCAGGTACACCGGTGTCTTGACCGGTCGCCCATCCCGCCACAGACGCAGCAACGCCACATCCAGGCACCAGCGGGGGAAGTTGAAGTTGTCGGGGTCGCCGCCGAAAGCGGCAATCGCATCCTCGGGCGCCCACACCAGGCGCACATCGCTGTAGCGCTCATACTGTTGCAGCACATACTGGCCGCCGCGGTACAGCACCGTCACCTCGCAGCGCCGGGTGGCCGACTGGTCTTGCTGGCACTCCCGCGACAGCCGTGCGCGCACGGCGTCCTCGGCCCTTTGGAAGGCCTCGCCCGTCAAGCCCTGCGTGGCGGCGTGCACCTGGGCTGTGACATCGCGCTCGGATTGCAACTGCATCACTTCCAGCCCACTGCAAGCCAGCTCCTGGTCAGGCTTTGAGGCCAAGAAGCCCTGAGACTTCACCGGGCGTTGTGCGGTGGTCAGCTCAGCCAGGCATCGCGTGACGCAATGGTGGTTCGTCATCACCAGGCCCTGCTCGGAGACGATAGAAGCCGAACAGCCCCCCACCCGAACGGCGGCCCGCTGCACGTGCGCCAACCAAGCGGCGTCGGGCTCGAAACGGTGCTGTGCCTGCAGTGCGGCACGCGGCAAGTTGTCCAGCGTCCACATGCCTTCGGCCGCCTGTGCGGGGCCCAACAGGCAAGCCGCCACCAGGCTTGGCGCCACGCGGAACGTCGTTTGTGTCAGAACCGTCCTGGCCCATGCACTCGAAGAGACGGTCGAAAAACCCGGCATCGCGTTCACCCCTTGTTGAAACATCACGCCATGAGGCGCGCGTGTTCGATCTTCAAACAGCGGTCCATGACACTGACCAGACCTGCGCTTTGCACCTGCTCGGCCGCTGGTACATGGGCCACGCCCAGTTGCTGCCACAGGCATCGTGCCCCAATGGCCACTGCACTTGCGGCCACCGGCAGCACATCTTCGGTGCGGCGAAACACATCCACGATGTCCACCGGCTCATGAAGGTCCTCCAGCTGGGCCACACAGGGCTCGCCCAAGACCGTCTGACCCACCAATTGCGGATTGACCGGCAGGATGCGGTAGCCGTGCTGCTGAAGGTAGGCCGCCACCACATGGCTTGGACGGCTGACGTTGTTCGACAGGCCCACGACGGCGATGGTGCGGGCCTTGCGCAACAGCTCCCGCACCACGGCGTCCGAAGGGTTGGTCGCTGTCGTGGACATCGTTCCATCTTAGCGCCGGCTGATACACTGAGCCTGTCAGGAGAGAGCCGGATGTTCCGGCCACCGAAGGCGCAGAGCTGAGGCTCGAACGCTCAGGTACCCAGGACTGACTTTCCTCCTCGCTGGAGAGAGGCTCGTCACGGTGGCACGCCACCCGGAACGCGCCCACCGAAGGGGCAAGGGTCACCGGCCGAAAGGCGCGGCGGCCCGAATCTCTCAGGTAAAGCGGACAGTGGGGGCCCGGTGCATGGCCGGTGGCTGCAGGCTGCCGCTGTGCGTATGAACGAGCCCCCGTGGGTGCACCCTTGTGTCTTGCACCCCGGCCCACCAAAGGCCGCCATGTCTGCTTCCGCTCCTGCTCCTACCCCAGCGCCGGCACCCGCCGCTTTGCTGACCACGCCACTGCACGCCCTTCACCGGTCGCTGGGTGCCCGGATGGTGCCGTTCGCCGGCTATGAGATGCCGGTTCAGTACCCGGCGGGCGTCATGGCCGAGCACCGGCACACCCGCGCCCAAGCCGGCCTGTTCGATGTGTCTCACATGGGCCAGATCCGCCTGGACGGGCCACAAGCGGCCCAGGCCTTGGAAAGCCTGGTGCCCGTGGATGTGTTGGGCCTTAAGCCGGGGCAACAGCGGTATGCCTTCTTCACGAACGAGGATGGCGGGATCCTCGACGATCTGATGGTCGTTCGCCCGCATGTCCACGAAGGCTTCGGTGACCTGCTGCTGGTGGTCAACGCTGCGTGCAAGGCCGCTGACCTGGCCCACCTCCGTCAAACCATCGGCGCGCAGTGCACCGTGACCGACCTGCCCGACCGCGCCTTGCTGGCCTTACAGGGTCCTTTGGCCGTGGCGGTCTTGCAGCGCCTCAACGCCGCTGTGGAAGAACTGCGCTTCATGCAAGGCTGCGCCCTTGATTTGGCGGGGGCCCGGTGTTTCGTCACCCGCAGCGGCTACACCGGCGAGGACGGCTTCGAAATCTCGGTGCCTGCTTCCCAAGCCGAAGCACTGGCCCAGGCCCTGTTGGCCGATGAGCGGGTTCAGCCCGTTGGGCTGGGCGCGCGCGACACGCTGCGGCTGGAAGCGGGCCTGTGCCTGTACGGTCATGACATCGACACCGACAGCAGTCCGGTTGAAGCGGGCTTGGTCTGGGCCATCCAAAAGGTGCGCCGCCCGGGTGGCGAGCGCGCGGGTGGCTACCCTGGCGCGCGCCGGATCGCCCAGGAACTGGAACAGGGCGTGACCCGCAAGCGCGTGGGCTTGCTGGGCCAGGAACGCGCGCCCGTGCGGGAAGGTACCAGCCTGCATGACGCGCAGGGTCAAGTGATCGGCCGCGTCACCAGCGGCACCCTCGGCCCAACCGTCAACCAACCGGTGGCCATGGCGTGGCTGACCACCCCACACGCCACCGCCGGCACGCAAGTGGTTGCCGACGTGCGCGGCAAGCGGCTGCCCATGACGGTGGTGACCATGCCGTTCACGCCACACCACTATCAACGTTGAGCGGCTTCGTTGGCACCCGCAGACCGCACCCGGCCCCACCAGCCCATCCATTCCATCCCATCCACAGCCCACTGAACACAAGAGGAACCCCCATGAGCATCAAGTTCACCAGCGACCACGAATGGGTCAACGCCACCGACTCCGCAGCCGCGGTCGTCGGCATCACCGTGCACGCCCAAGACGCCCTGGGCGATGTGGTCTTTGTCGATCTGCCCGAAGTTGGCAAGTCCTACGCCCAAGGCGAGGTGGCCGGCGTGGTGGAAAGCGTCAAGGCCGCAGCCGATGTCTACATGCCCGTCAGCGGTGAGGTGGTGGCGGTCAACGAGGCCCTGCGCGACGACCCTTCACTGGCCAACAGCGCCCCACTGGAGGGCGGTTGGTTCTTCAAGGTGAAGCTGTCCAATCCGTCCGAGCTTGATGGCCTGATGGACGGCACCGCCTACGACGAACTGCTCAAGACCCTCTGACCCCCCACCGCGAGCCCACCATGTTGATGTCCGCCCTGACCCCCTTGCGTGATTTGGAAAACGACACCGAGTTTCGGGCCCGACACTTGGGCCCCGGGCAAGCCGATGAAGCCCGCATGCTGTCGGTCATCGGTGCGGCCTCGCGGCGCGCCCTGATCGAAGCCGTGGTGCCGCGCAGCATCGCCCGGGCCCAGGTGATGGACCTGCCCCCAGCCGTCACCGAAGCGCAGGCCTTGGCGGAGATGCGGGCCGTGGCCGCCCGAAACCAGGTGCTGCGCAGCTTCATCGGACAGGGCTACCACGACACCCACACACCCGGCGTCATCCTGCGCAACATCTTGGAGAACCCCGCCTGGTACACCGCTTACACGCCCTACCAAGCTGAGATTTCGCAGGGGCGGATGGAAGCTTTGGTGAACTTCCAGACCATGGTGTGCGACCTGACCGGTATGGCCATTGCCAACGCATCCATGCTGGACGAGGCCACCGCAGCGGCCGAAGCGGTGACGCTGGCCAAGCGCAGCGTCAAGAGCAAGAGCAACACGCTGATCGTGGCCGGCGACTGCCACCCGCAGACGATTGAAGTGATCAAGACCCGGTGCGAACCCCTGGGCCTGGAGGTGAAGGTAGGCGTTGCGCCCGCTCTGATGCAGGCGGGTGACTACTTCGCCGTGGTGGCGCAGTACCCCTCGACCTCAGGTCTCATCCACGACCTGCGCGGGGTGATTCAACAGGCCCATGACCAGTCGGCCGCGTTCATCGTGGCCACCGACCTCCTGGCGCTCACCCTGCTGGTCCCGCCCGGTGAGCTGGGCGCGGACATCGTGGTGGGCAACAGCCAGCGCTTTGGCGTGCCCATGGGTGCCGGTGGCCCCCATGCCGCCTTCCTGGCCTGCCGCGACGAGTTCAAGCGCTCGATGCCGGGCCGCCTGGTGGGCGTGAGCATCGATGCACAGGGCGCACCCGCGTACCGCCTGGCGCTGCAGACGCGTGAGCAGCACATCCGGCGGGAGAAGGCCACCTCCAACATCTGCACCGCGCAGGTGCTGCTGGCCGTGATCGCCAGCATGTATGCGGTCTACCATGGCCCGCAGGGCTTGAAGCGGATCGCGCAGCGCGTGGCCAGCTACACCGCCATCCTGCGCCAGGGCTTGGTGGGCCTGGGCTACAGCCGCATCACGCCACATGCCTTCGACACGCTGGTCGTAGACGCAGGCTCCGATGCACAGGCCATCATGGACCGCGCACTTGCCGCTGGTGCCAACCTGCGCCGCCTGTCCCCAACCGCCATTGGCATCAGTCTGGACGAAACCACCACCCGCCAAGATGTGCTGAACCTGTGGGCGTGGTTCACCCAGCCGGGGCAGGCCGCGCCCACCGAGCAGGCCTTCCACACCTTCGAAAAGGGTGTCGACAGCCTCATTCCTGAGAACCTTCGACGCACCAGTGCCTACCTGACGCATCCGGTGTTCAACCGATACCACTCGGAAACCGAGATGCTGCGTTACATCCGGCGCTTGTCGGACAAGGATTTGGCACTGGACCGCACGATGATTCCGCTGGGTTCGTGCACCATGAAGCTCAACGCCACCAGCGAGATGATCCCCATCACCTGGCCCGAGTTTGCACGGCTACACCCCTTCGCCCCCAGCAGCCAGCTCGCCGGCTACGCCCAGATGGACGCGGACCTTCAACGCTGGCTCAGCCAGGCCACCGGTTATGCCGGCATCAGCCTCCAGCCCAACGCCGGCTCGCAGGGCGAGTATGCGGGTCTGCTGGCCATCCGCGCCTGGCAGCGCGCGCGTGGCCAGGGTCACCGGCACGTGTGTCTCATCCCAGAATCCGCACACGGCACCAACCCCGCCAGCGCCCAGATGGTGGGCATGAGCGTGGTGGTGGTCAAGTGCGATGCGATGGGCAACGTGGACCTGGACGACCTTCGGGCCAAATGTGAAGCGCACAGCGCCAACCTGGCGGCCATCATGATCACCTATCCCAGCACCTACGGTGTGTTCGATGTGCGGGTCAAGGAACTTTGCGCCTTGGTGCACCAGCATGGCGGCCGCGTGTACGTGGACGGCGCCAACATGAATGCGCTGGTGGGCGTGGCGGCCCCGGGAGAATTCGGGGGAGACGTCAGCCACCTGAACCTGCACAAGACCTTCTGCATCCCGCACGGCGGCGGTGGCCCGGGCGTGGGTCCGGTGTGTGTGGTTGACGACCTCAAACCCTTCCTGCCCGGCCACCACACGGCCACGGGCGTGGCCACGCCCGTGGGTGCGGTCTCGGCTGCTCCGCTGGGCAACGCTGCCGTGCTGCCCATCAGCTGGATGTATGTGCGCATGATGGGCGCTGAAGGCCTGCAGGCCGCCACCGAGGTGGCGATCCTGTCGGCCAACTACGTGGCGGCCCGCCTGGCCGACCACTACGCCATCCATTTCAGCAGCGGTCTGCCGCACATCAAGGGTGGCGGTGTGGCCCATGAGTGCATCCTGGACCTGCGCCCCCTCAAGGACCGCACCGGCATCACCGCCGAAGACGTGGCCAAGCGCCTCATCGACTACGGTTTCCATGCCCCCACGCTGAGTTTTCCGGTGGCCGGCACCCTCATGGTGGAACCCACGGAGAGCGAGTCGCTGGACGAGCTCGACCGCTTCTGCGATGCCATGATCGCCATCCGTCAAGAGATTGCGAAGGTGGAGAGTGGCCAGTGGCCTCAGGAGGACAACCCCCTGAAACACGCGCCCCACACCGCACAGGTCGTGAGTGCCAGCCAATGGGACCGGCCCTACAGCCGCGAGGAGGCAGCCTACCCCCTGCCCTCACTGCGTCGGCAGAAGTATTGGAGCCCGGTGGGCCGCGTGGCCAACGTTTGGGGTGACCGCAACCTCAGCGGCAGCTGCCCGCCGATGAGCGACTACGCCGCAGGCTGAGGCTCACAGGCCACCCGCGGTCCTGGGTGGCCTCTGAGCAACGTCGCCCTAGCCGCGCTTCTTGCCGCCCTTGCGAGCCGCTTTGGCGGCCAGCTTTCGGCTGGCCACCGCCGACATCGCCGCCTTGGGCTTCTTGGCCTTGCCCTTGGCGGCGGCCGTTACCTTGGGTGAACCTGCCGCCGCGCGAGACGGTGCACCCGCGCGCACGGCCACAGCGTCACGCGCCTGCCGCGCGGCTTGGCGCACCTGACGATCGCTGAGCTGCACGCTGGCCCACTCGTCCAAGGGTGACGCCAAGCCGCTGGGTTTGCCGTCGTCTGGCCCCGGGTCGGCGGCTGCACGGCCCCTGCTGGCCTTGGCGGACTTGGACGTCACCTGTTTACGCGCACCCGTAGGGCTGCGCAGGGGCTCGGCCAGGCCATCGCGCACCAGGCGGAAGTCGATGCGGCGGCCATCCAGATCGACCCGGCTGACCTGCACCCTCACCCGCGACCCCACGCCATAGCGCACACCGGTGCGCTCGCCCCGCAGTTCCTGGCGCACCTCGTCAAACCGGAAGTACTCACCACCCAACTCGGTGATGTGAATCAATCCTTCAACATACAGCTCATCAAGCTGTACGAACAGACCAAATGACGTGGCAGCGCTGACGGTGCCAGCGAACTCCTCACCCAGTCGATCGCGCATGTAGCGGCACTTCAGCCAAGCCTCCACATCACGAGAGGCCTCGTCGGCGCGCCGCTCGTTGGCCGAGCAGTGCTCACCCGCGGTTTGCCACAAGGCCACCTCTGCAGCGGCCTTACCGGGTTTGGCCACGGGCGCGCTGTGATCGGCACCCGCTGTGCTGCGGCCGGGCCGGCGGTACTGGCCCGATGCCGCAGCCGAAGACACGGCCGGCAAAGGTCCCAGGTGGTAACGCTTGCCCAAGAGGATGGCCTTGATCACCCGATGGACCAAGAGATCGGGATACCGGCGAATGGGGCTGGTGAAGTGTGCGTAGGCCTCGTAGGCCAGGCCGAAGTGGCCGCTGTTGACGGCGGTGTAGATCGCCTGTTGCATGGAACGCAAGAGCATGGTCTGGATCTGCTGCGCATCCGGACGCTCGCGCACGGCCTTCGAAATGGCCTGGAACTCAGCCGGCTTGGGGTCGTCGCTGACCGCCAGGCCCAGGCCTAAGGCCCGCAGGTAGTTCTGCAGCGTGACCCGTTTTTCCGGCGTAGGGCCCTCATGGACACGAAAGAGTGCCGGGTGGCTGTGCGACTCGATGAAGTCGGCTGCACACACATTGGCGGCCAGCATGGCTTCCTCGATCAGGCGATGGGCCTCGTTGCGGGTGCGCGGCACGATCTTTTCAATGCGGCCGTTGTCGTCGCACACGATCTGCGTCTCGGTCGACTCGAAATCGATGGCCCCACGCCGTGTGCGCTGGCGCAACAGAGCACGGTAGACCTCGTGCAGGTGCAGCAGGTGCGGCAACAGGGGCGCCAGGCGAGCCGCCTCGGGCCCACGGGTGTTGCTCAGGGCGGCGCCCACCTCGGTGTAGGTCAGGCGCGCATGAGAACAGATCACCGCGGGGAAGAACTGATAGCCCGTGACCTCACCCTCCTCGCTGACCAACATGTCGCACACCATCGACAGCCGGTCCTCCAACGGGTTCAAGGAGCACAGACCGTTGGAAATCTTTTCCGGCAGCATGGGGATCACCCGCCGCGGGAAATACACCGAGGTGGCCCGCTCGTAGGCGTCCACATCCAAGGCCTCGCCCGGCTTGACGTAGTGACTGACGTCGGCGATGGCCACCACCAAACGCCAACCTTTGAAAGCGTTGCGCCCCTTGCCGAAAGCAGCCGGCTCGCAATACACGGCATCGTCGAAGTCACGCGCGTCTTCACCGTCGATGGTCACCAAGGGCACATCACGCAGGTCCACGCGGTTGCGCCGGTCCGCCGGCCGCAGCTTGTCGGGCAAGGCGGCGGCCTGCGCCAAGGTCTCTGGCGTGAAGCGGTGCGGCACCTCGTACTTGCGCACCGCGATCTCAATCTCCATGCCGGGGTCGTCCACCTCGCCCAAGACCTCGGTCACGCGCCCGCTGGGCTGCGTATACATCGACGGGGCCTCGGTGAGTTCCACGCACACCACCTGGCCAGCCTGTGCGCTGGCCACGGCGTTCTTCGGGATCAGAATGTCCTGCCCGTAGCGACGGTCTTCAGGGGCCACCACCCACACGCCGCTCTCCTGCAAGAGGCGGCCGATGATGGGCCGACGCGGGCGCTCCAGGATGTCCACGATGCGCCCCTCAGGGCGCCCCCGCCGATCGGTTCCCACCACACGCACCCTCAAGCGGTCGCCATGCAGCACCGCGCGCATTTCCTGAGGGGCCAGGTAGATGTCGGAGCCGCCCTGATCGGCCAGCAGAAAACCGTGGCCATCACGGTGGCCTTGGACGGTCCCCTCCACTTCCTGCAGCAGCCCCGTGGTGGGATTTGAAATCTTTGATTTTTTGATGATAGACTCTCTGTTTTCGCTGATCGCGTCAGCTGAATTGGGCCCAGGTGGCGGAATTGGTAGACGCACTAGTTTCAGGTACTAGCGGGTAACTCCGTGGAGGTTCGAGTCCTCTCCTGGGCACCAACGGTGGCGCAGCGGCGAAGATAAAGCGGTGGTCCCTTGCGAGCCCACCGCCAGCAACCCGCAAAGAGCCTTCCAACGCACCGCGTGGAAGGCTTTTTTGTTGGCTGAACCCCATGGGGCGATTCTGCATCATTCGCCCGCAGCGCTCGGGTGATCTACGGCAGGCCGGCGCGGCGCACAATGACCCCATGACGCATCCGGAATCGGCCCCCGCAACCTCGCCCCGCCGGCGACGCTGGCTGCGCTGGGCTGTGCTAACCCCCATGGCACTGATGGCGGCAGGCGCCCTGGCCCTGACCCTGCTGCTCAAGAGCGCTGAACCGCAGGTCGCCGGCGAACTGGTTTTGAAGCCGGCCATGCCTGCAGACGGCGGCGAACTGCGCGCCAGCGTTCGCATCGAGCGCGACACACACGGCATACCGTCCATCACGGCCGACAGCCTGCCCGATGCCGCCTATGCCCTGGGCTTCGTCCATGCGCAAGACCGCCTGTGGCAAATGGAGACCCAACGCCGGATTGGCGCGGGGCGCTTGGCCGAGGTGTTTGGTGAGGCCGCGCTGGACAACGATCGGTTCCTGCGGGCTTTGGGGGTGCGCCGCGCGGCACAGGCCCAATGGGAGCGGATGGGGCCGGCCAGCCGTGAACTGCTGCAGGCCTATGCCGCCGGGGTGAATGCGGCGATGGCCCACACGCGGGTGTGGCCACCGGAGTTCTGGCTCTTGGGGGTCAGGCCTGAGCCATGGACACCGGTCGACAGCCTGTCCTGGAGTCTCATGATGGCCTGGGACCTCGGGGGCAACTGGACCACGGAGTTGATGCGCTTGCGCCTGAGCGCCGTGCTGGATGCCCAGCGCATCGAAGAGGTGCTGCCGCCCTACCCAGGAGACGACTACCCCGCCACGCGCGACTATGTGGCCCTGTACCGGGAACTGGGGCTGGCCAAGCCCGACAACCCAGCGCTGGCGAGCAGCCCTGCCCGCGTTGACGCCACCCTGGACCACCTGCTTCGCGTCGCCCCGCCCTCGGGCATTGAAGGGGCCGGCTCCAACAACTGGGTCTTGTCTGGGAAGCGCACCACCACGGGCGCGCCCTTGTTGGCCAACGATCCACATCTGGGTTTGAGTACGCCGGCGCTGTGGTACTTCGCGCGGCTGAAGGCACCCCATCTGGAGATTGCGGGTGCCACGCTTCCAGGCCTTCCCCTGGTGGTGCTGGGGCAGTCCGCCCACGTGGCCTGGGGCTTCACCAATACAGGCCCGGACGTGCAGGACCTGTACATCGAAGCCGTCGACCCCACCGACCCCAAGCGATACCGAACCCCCAGCGGCACGGCCGCCTTCGAGTCGTGGGACGAAACGATCCGGGTCAAAGGTGGAGCCGAGCACAAGATCACGGTTCGACGCACCCGCCACGGCCCCGTCATTTCGGACGCGGGCACCTTCAAGGGCTTGGACCTGGGCCCCTATGTGCTGGCCCTGCGGTGGACCGCCCTGGAAGAGGATGTCGACCTGATTGCCGCGGGGCTGGCGATGGCCCAAGCCCGGACCGTGCCGGCCTTCATTCAAGCCACCCAGCGGTGGACGGCCCCCATGCAAAGCATGGTGGTGGCGGATACGGAAGGCCGCATCGGTATGGTGGCCGCAGGCCGCGTACCGCTGCGCCGCGCCGACCACGACCTGATGGGCCTGGCACCGGCGCCTGGCTGGGAGTCACGCTACGACTGGGTGGGGTGGGTACCCGCACACCAAACGCCTCGCGTGATCGACCCTGAACAGGGGTGGATTGCCACGGCCAACCACCGCCTGCATGACGACGACTACCCCTATTACCTGGGCAGCGATTGGGCACTGCCCTACCGGCAATTGCGCATCGAGCAGGTGTTGACGTCGCGGCCGCAGCACAGCCCACAGCAGATGAGCGCGCTGCAGCAGGATGAGGTGTCCCTCGCCGCTCAAGTGCTGCTGCCCTGGTTGCGCCAGGTGCGCGGAACGCATGCGCTGACCGCGGCTGCACAGCAACGCCTGGCCGCGTTTGACGGCCACATGCGCGCCGATGGAGTGGCACCCCTGCTGATCTGGGCCTGGCAGCGCGCCTTGGCCGAACAACTCTTCTCGCCACGCATCGGGCGTGAGCGCTTTGAGCGCTCGTTTGCGCAGCGCAGCTTTCACGATGCGGTGCTGGGCGTGTTGGAGCGGCAGGACGCATGGTGGTGCGACGACCCCCGCACGCCAGAACAAGAGAGCTGCGAAGGGCAAAGCCAACGCGCCTGGGACGCTGCGCTGCAGGAACTCAGCGAGCGGCTGGGGCCGAACATCGACGAATGGCGTTGGGACCGCGTGCACCAAATGGTGGCCGAACACCGCCCCTTTTCTCGGGTCAAGCCTTTAGAGCCCTGGTTCGGGCTCACCCTGCCCATGGGCGGCGATACGTACACGGTGCACGCCCTGCGCGTGGGCTTGGGGGGGCCAGCCTCGCAGCGCTACAGGGCCACCCATGGCCCCAGCCTCAAGGCGGTGTATGACCTGGGGGACCGCAGCCGCTCGCGCTTCATCCACAGTTCGGGCCAAAGTGGCCTGCCTTGGATGCCCGGTTACCGGTCCTGGCTGAAGAACTGGGCCGAAGGTTCTGGTGTTCCCGTGTGGCCCGCCGCGCACGAGCAGGGCCCAACGCAGAGCCTGACCCTGCGCCCTGCCCCCGCGCGCTGACCCGCGCTGACCCGCGCTCAGCCCAGGCGCCGCACCAGCGCGTCAGGACGCAGTCCGTCGTATTCCTCGAAGGGCTGGTGGATCCAAGGGCTGGTGGGCAGGTGCTCCACGGTGTAGTCGGGTTGGTAGCTCGAGACCGCCTTGGTCCAGATCACCGCTGAGCGCAGTTCGGTGATGGCCGGCATGGCGCGCAAGCGCTCCACCACCGCCTTGAGCGTGATGCCCGAGTCGGCCAGGTCGTCCACCAACAGCACCCGGCCCGCCAGTTCGCCCTGGGGCATGGTGATGTAACGCGCCAGGTCCAGGCGGCCTTGGATCGTGCCGGCTTCGGCACGGTAGGAACTCGTGGACATGATGGCCAGCGGCTTGTCGAACACGCGCGACAACACGTCGCCCGGGCGCATGCCTCCCCGTGCCAGACACAGGATCTGATCGAAGGCCCAGCCCGAGTCCCAGACCTGTATCGCCAACTTCTCGATCAAGCGGTGGTAGGCGTCCCAGGAGACATAGAGGTGTTTGCCGTCGTCGGTGAGCATCGCGCGGTTTCCTTGCTGCGGGTCAGGCGGGAATGGCGGTTGGTGCCTTGAAACTGGTGAGTGTACGCAGAGCCCCCGAGTGGGCCTTCTGCTCAACGCTGAAAGGGGTGTCGCAAGAGGATGGTGTGGTCTCGATCGGGCCCGGTGGACACCATGTCGATGGGCGCCCCAATCACGGCCTGAATCCGCTCCAGGTAGGCCCTGGCCTCGCCCGGCAGCTGCCCCCACTGGGTCAGCCCAGCGGTCGAGCCCGACCACCCCGGTAGCGCCTCATAAATGGGCTGGCAGGCGGCGATCTCGTCGGCATCCAAGGGCAGGATGTCCAAGCGCCGCCCGTTCAAGGTGTAGCCGGTGCACACCAGTATTTCTTTCAGGCCATCCAAGACGTCCAGCTTGGTGATGCACAGCCCGGAAACGCCGTTGATGATGATGGAGCGTTTCAGGGCTGCTGCATCCAGCCAGCCGCAACGCCGCGCACGGCCCGTCACCGTTCCGCGCTCCTGACCGATGGTGCTAAGGTGATGGCCCACCGAGCTTGGATGTTCGATATCCAGTTCTGTGGGGAAAGGACCCGACCCCACGCGGGTCGCGTAGGCCTTGGTGATGCCCAGGATGTACTGCAGCCGGTCCGGCCCAACCCCGGAGCCCGCCGCCGCATTGCCCGCCACGCAGTTGCTTGACGTCACGTAAGGGTAGGTGCCATGGTCGATGTCCAGCAAGGTGCCCTGGGCCCCTTCGAACAGGATGTTCTCGCCGCGCAGGCCCGCCTGGTGGATGAGGTAACCCACATCGGCCATCATCGGGCGCAGCTGCTCGCCCATGGCCATGGCTTGTTCAAAAATCGGCTCGAAGGCCAGGGGCTGTGCGCCCAAGATGCCTTGCAGCGCGGCGTTGTGCAGGGTCAGCAGCTCGCGCAACTTGGTTTCAAAGCGCTGGGGGTGCTTGAGGTCCTGAACCCGCAGCGCGCGACGCGCCACCTTGTCCTCATAGGCCGGGCCGATGCCCTTGCCGGTGGTGCCGATCTTTCCGGCGCCACTGCTCTCGCGCCGCGCCTCGCGCGCCTTGTCCAACTCCACATGAAAGGGCAGGATCAGGGGGCAGGACTCGCTGATGTACAGGCGCGAGCGCACCTCCAGGCCGATCTTTTCGAGCCGCTCGATTTCCGACAGCAGGTGGGAAGGGTCGACCACGACGCCGTTGCCGATGTAGCACTTCACACCGTCGCGCATGATGCCGCTGGGAATGAGTTGCAGCGCGGTCTTCACGCCCTTGATCACCAGGGTGTGGCCTGCGTTGTGACCACCCTGGAAACGCACGACGCCTTGGGCATGGTCGGTGAGCCAGTCCACCACCTTGCCCTTGCCCTCGTCACCCCACTGGGTGCCCACGACGACCACGTTATGCCCCTGGGGCTTGCCCGTCGAATGTGCTTGATTCATGTGTTGTCGATTGATTGGAAAAGGCTAGAGCGCCTGCAGCACCCACTGACCGGCCACCTGCACCAGCTCACGGTCACAGGCAAACTCCTGGGCTTCTTGCTCGTGACCGGGCAGGATGCACACCACCGTCTCGCCGCGTGAGCGCAAGCCGCGAACCGCCGCGCGCAATCCCGCATCGGCCGACCACGGTGCGCGGATGGCCGGACGCGGCATCGGCGCAGGACCCGAGCGGTGCAGCGCCAATGACAGGGCCTTGAGGTCCAAGCTGAAGCCCACCGCCGGGCGCTCTCGGCCAAAGACGCGGCCAACGTGGTCGTAGCGGCCGCCGCTGGCCAGCACCTGAGAAGCGGCGGTGCCCATCACGCTGAAGCGGATGCCGCTGTAGTAATCCTGGCCACCCAGGTCGGACAGGTCGATACCGATGCGCACATCCGGGTGGGTCTGCTGAACATGGCGCACGATCCAGGCCAGGTCGTCCAAGGCCTGGCCGATGGCGGGGTGCTCGGGCCACTCGGCCCGCGCACGGTCCAGCACCGACACCGGGCCGTACAGGCCCAGCAGGGTCTGCAGGCCCAAAAAGGCCGCCGCTGCGCGGGGTTCGGCCCTTACCGGGGACAGGTCGCGTGCTGCCTGCAGTGCACCCGCGTCCTTGGCGGCCAAGGCCGCCTGCACAGCGGCCCGTTGAGCGGGTTCAAGGCCAGCCGCCTGCAGCAGGACGTTGGCAATGCGGGCGTCTCCCAGGTCCAGCACGGCGTCTCGCACACCGGCCTGGCGCAGGCCGTCCAGTGCCAGTTCCAAGACCTCAAGATCGGCTTCCAGCCCCGCATGGCCATACAGCTCGGCACCAAATTGCAGGGGTTCGCGCGAGGCCCATGGCCCTGCAGGCCGGGTGTGCACCACGGGCCCGCAATAGCACAGCCGTGCCACACCCTGGCGGTTGAGCAGGTGCGCGTCGATGCGCGCGACCTGTGGCGTGGTGTCGGCGCGCAGCCCCAGGGTTCGACCCGACAGTTGGTCCACCAGCTTGAAGGTTTGCAGACCCAGCGTGCGACCGGTTCCCGACAAGAGGGAGTCCAGGTGCTCCAACAAGGGCGGCATCACCAGCTCATAACCGTAGGCTTGCGCCTCATCGGTCAGGGCGCGGCGCAGGCCCTCGATGCGCTTGGCCTCCGAGGGCAGGACATCTGCAAGGTGTTCCGGCAGGAGCCAGGCGGAAGACATGGAGGACGGGCAGGCGCTTAAAGCCCGGATTCTACCGGCCGCTTCCAGACGCCGGCCTGACGGGGCCCGGCGCTAGGCCAACAGGTGCCACAGCGCCAAACCCCCCAGCACGCTGGCCATGCCCATGAACCGGATCTGGCCGTCGGACAGCTGTAAAGCCTGCTCGAACATCCGGCGCCACAGGGGCGGATGCAGCGTGGGCAGCAGGCCTTCGATCACCAGGACCAAGGCCAGGGCCAGCACCAGGGTTTCGCCCACTGGCCAGGCCTCAGCGGGCCGGCGGCGGTGCGCTGCCCGATCCGCTGCTGCGCATGGCCTTGAAGAAGTCGCTGGAAGGGTCCATCACCATCACGTCGCTGCGGCTGCGGAAGGTGGCGCGGTAGGCTTCCAGGCTTCGGTAGAACTGGGCGAACTGCGGGTCACGGCCAAAGGAGTCGGCATACAAGGCAGACGCCTTGGCGTCGCCCTCACCCTTGATCTTCTGGGCATCACGGTAGGCCTCGGCAATGATCACCTCGCGCTGGCGGTCCGCATCGGCGCGGATCTTTTCGCCCTCGGCCGATCCTTGGGAGCGCAGCTCGTTGGCCACCTGCTTGCGCTCCGACTCCATGCGGCGGTACACCGCGTCGGTGATATCGGCCACAAAGTCCACGCGCTTGATGCGCACATCGATGATTTCGATACCAAAGGACTTGGCCTCATCGGCCAAGCGCTCGCGCACCCCGTTCATCACCTTGTCGCGGTCGGCAGCCAACACGCCACTGACGGTGCGCTTGGTGATCTCCTCGTTGAAGGCCGCCTGAACCACCGGCGACAGGCGGTTCTCCAGGTTGCGCATGTCCACGCCGTTGTTGCGGATGAACTGCCGCGGCTCGGCAATGCGCCACTTGACCAGCCAGTCGATGATCAGGCTCTTCTTCTCAGCGGTGAAGATGGGGCGCGTCTCAGGGCTGTCCAGCGTCTGGATGCGCTTGTCCAGGAACACCACGTTTTGCAGGGGCGGCGGCATCTTCCACTTCAGGCCGGGCTCGGTGATCACTTCCTTGATTTCACCCAGCGCGTACACCACACCCACCTGGCGCTGGTCCACCACGAACAACATCGAGGAAGCCAGCATCAACGCCGCCAAACCAGCAGCCAACCACAGTCCAATTCGGTTCATATCTTGAGTCCTCCGGGCTTCAGCGGGCGTCGCGGTCGCGGCTGCGCTGCCCATCGCGCGAGCGCGTGTCGGCCGGCGCGGGGGTCGTGGTGTTGCCCACTTCGGGAGCACCTGTGGATGGGCTGCCGGCCCCGGCTGCAGAGCCCGGGCCAGCCTGCACCGACTGCTGCAGGATGCGGTCCAGGGGCAGGTACAACAGGCTGGAATTGGCCTTGTTGTCGATCATCACCTTGCTGACGTTCTGGTAGACCTGCTGCATGGTCTCGATGTACATCCGGTCTCGGGTGACCGCCGGCGCTTTCTTGTACTCGGACAGCACGGACTTGAAGCGCTGCGAATCACCCTCGGCCTGCGCCACCACCCGCGACCGGTAGCCTTCTGCTTCCTCCAAGAGCCGTGCGGCGGTGCCGCGCGCCTTGGGAATCACATCGCTGGCATACGCCTGGCCCTCGTTCTTCAAGCGGTCGCGGTCGGCGCCGGCCTTCACCGCGTCATTGAATGCGGCCTGGACCTGTTCGGGCACCTGCACGTTCTGCACGTTGATATTGGCCACCAGAATGCCCGAGTTCAGGCGGTCCAGCTGCGCCTGAACCGACTTCACCAAGTCGGCGGCAATGGCATCGCGCTGCTCGTACAGCACCTGGTCGACCTTGCTGCGGCCCACGATCTCCCGCACAGCCGACTCCGAGGCTTGAATCACCGCCTCGTCGGGCCCACGGTTTTCAAACAAGTAGGCGCGCGCATCCTTGAGCCGGTACTGCACCGTAAAGCGGATGTCCACGATGTTTTCGTCCTGCGTGAGCATGGACGAATCGCGCAGGCCCGTGGCCTGCACCACCCCACTGCGGCCCACTTCCAAAGAGCGAAGCTGCGTCACCGGCACGGTCTCGTGGGCCTGGAAGGGATAGGGGAAGCGCCACTGGAAACCGGCATCGGCGGTGTAGCCATACTTGCCGAAGGAGGTGACAACCGCTTGCTGGCCTTCCTGCACGATGAAGAAACCGCTGCCCAGCCAAATCAGGCCCAACACACCGGAGATCAGGCCCACGCCCAGCCCTGCTCCCTTGAAGTCCGGCGGCGCGCTGCCCGGGCCTTCACCGGCGCCACCGCCCCCACGGCCGCCCTTGCCCGACATGAGGCCGGAGAGCTTGCGGTTGAAGTCGCGCCACAGTTCATCCAGGTCCGGCGGACCTTGCGGGCGGCCGCCTTCGTTGAAGATCAGTTGGCCGCGGCGCAGCCGGTCTTTGAGTCGGGCAATCAGGTTCATGGCTAGAGGGTCGACCACTCGGTCGATCGTGCAGATTCAAATCGTGGGTCGGGCATGGCCCGAGGATCGCTTCGGGTGTGGGCGGCTGCAGCTTGTGCAATCTGCGCGCGCAACTCATCCAAGCCCTGGCCGGATACCGCGCTGACGAACACGCGCGTGCTGCGCTCACCGCCTTCGCGCTCGATGTGGTCGACCAGGTGGCGCGGCTGTTGGCTGGGTGGCAGGGCGTCGATCTTGTTGAACACCATCAACTGTGGAACGGCGTCGGCACCGATCTCGCACAGCACCCGCTGAACCTCGTGGATTTGCTCGGTGGCCTGGGGGTTGGCCGCATCCACCACGTGCAACAACAGGTCGGCGTCGGCGGCTTCGAGCAGGGTGGCCTCGAAGGCCTCCACCAGCTTGTGGGGCAGGTCGCGGATGAAACCCACGGTGTCGGACAGGGACACCGAGCGGCCCGCCTGCTCCAACCACAGCGAACGCGTGGTGGTGTCCAGCGTGGCAAAGAGCTGATCGGCAGCGTAGCTGCGCGCCTTGACCAGCGCATTGAACAGGGTGCTCTTGCCGGCATTGGTGTAGCCCACCAAAGAGACCCGGAAGGCGCCCGAGCGCTCGCGGGACCGGCGCTGCGTGCCGCGCTGGCGCTTGACCTTCTCCAGCCGCGCCGTCACCGTCTTGATGCGTTCCCCAATCATGCGGCGGTCCAACTCGATCTGGGTTTCGCCAGGGCCGCCTCGGGTGCCGATACCCCCTTGCTGCCGTTCCAGGTGGCTCCAACGGCGCACCAAGCGGGTGGAGACGTACTGCAAGCGCGCCAATTCCACCTGCAGCTTGCCCTCATGGCTCTGCGCACGTTGGGCAAAGATTTCCAGGATCAGCGCGGTGCGATCGGCCACGGGAACGCCCAGAAAGCGCTCAAGGTTGCGCTGTTGCGCCGGCGACAGGGCCTGATCGAACAGGACACCATGCGCGCCCTGCTCGGCCACGATGCCCTTGATTTCCTCGGCCTTGCCGCTGCCCACAAACAGCGCCGGGTCGGGTGCGCGCCGACGCGCGGTCAGGCGGGCCACCGGGCGGTCGCCCGCCGACTCCGCCAGTTGCGCCAACTCATCCAGGCTGGCCTCAAAAGGCGAATCCGGGCCGAGGTCAACCCCCACCAACACCACGCGGTTGGCGGGTTCAGCCGTGTGGTCGACGCGATGGCTCCCCATGGCCTTACTGGCCGTCCTGGGAGTCCTGAGCGTCCTGCGTGTGGAAATTCACGGCGCGTCCGGGCACCACCGTGGAGATGGCGTGCTTGTAGACCATCTGGGTGACGGTGTTGCGCAGCAGCACCACGTACTGGTCGAACGATTCGATATGCCCCTGGAGCTTGATGCCGTTGACCAGGTAGATGGACACCGGCACGTGTTCCTTGCGCAAAAGATTGAGGAACGGGTCCTGCAGGAGTTGGCCTTTGTTGCTCACGATATGTTCCGTGTTGAGGTTCTTGTTCTTGCACATTAACACAAGCCTATAGACGCGACTTGTCCATGGGCATGGTGTGTCAAGGGCTGGCGCGGCCCCGTGGTCCGGTCAGGAAATCAGGAGGCGCCGTCGGTGAAGGGGTTGTGTCCGCTCTTGAACTCGATGCGCATTGGAGTGCCCACGAGCTTGAAATGTTCCCTGAAGCGCCCTTCCAGGTAGCGCTTATAGGAATCCGTCACATGCTCCAGGTTGGTGCCATGGATCACCACCACCGGCGGGTTTCGCCCGCCCTGGTGGGCGTAGCGCAGTTTCGGCCGGAACGCCCCCGCCCGTTTGGGCTGCTGGTGCTCCACCGCCTCGTGCAGCAAGCGGGTCAGCACCGGTGTGGACAGTTTGGCCGTGGCGCTGGCATGCACGTCGTCGATGGCCTTCCACAGCGGCCCCAGACCTTGCCGCTTCAGCGCCGAAATGCGCACGATGGGCGCGAACTTCAAAAAGGCCAGGCGCTGCTCGATGGAGCGCTCCAGCATCTGGCGCTGGTAGCTGTCGATGGCATCCCACTTGTTGACCGCGATCACCACCGCACGGCCAGACTCCAGGATGTAGCCGGCGATGTGGGCGTCTTGGTCGCCCACCCCCTGCGTGGCATCCAGCAGCAACACCGCCACGTTCGCGTCGGCGATGGCCTGCAAGGTCTTGACCACTGAAAACTTCTCGATGGCCTCGAACACACGGCCCTTGCGGCGAAGACCAGCCGTGTCGATGATCTCGTAACGCCGCCCGCCCCGCTCCAGGGGCACCTTGATCGCATCCCGGGTGGTACCCGGCATGTCGAAGGCCACCAGGCGCTCCTCACCCAGCCAGGTGTTGATCAGGGTGGACTTGCCCACATTGGGCCGGCCCGCCACCGCCAGGCGCAAGGTGCCCTCAGCCTCGGCTTCTTCGGCGTCACCCTCGGCCCCATCGGCCGGATCCGGCATGAACGGCTCGAGCACCGCATCCAGGAGGCTGCGGATGCCCTGGCCGTGTGCAGCCGATACGGGATGCGGCTCGCCCATGCCCAGCTCGTGGAACTCGGCCAACAGGGGTGAGTCGCTCATGCCCTCGGCCTTGTTCACCGCCAAGTGCGTGCGCTTGTTCACCGAGCGCAGGTAGCGTGCAATATCGGCGTCCTGCGCGGACAGCCCCGAGCGCACATCGACCACGAACACGACGGCGTCGGCCTCGGCCACCGCCTGCTTGGTCTGCTTGGCCATCTCGGCCACCACGCCCGTGGGCTTTTGCGGCTCGAAGCCGCCGGTGTCGATGACGATGAATTCCTGGCCACCATGGCGAGCGTCGCCATAGTGACGGTCACGCGTCAGGCCTGCGAAGTCGGCCACGATCGCATCGCGGCTCTTGGTGATGCGGTTGAACAGGGTGGACTTGCCCACATTGGGCCGCCCCACCAGGGCGATGACAGGTTTCACGGTGCCTGCCAGACGTACACGCCGCCCTTGCGCGTGACCACCACCATCACCTTGCCGGCCACCCGAGGCGCGGCCGCAATGGCGCCACCATCGGTGCTCAAGCGCAAGAGGGTCTTGCCACTGCTGGGCTCCATGACGTGGACCTGTCCCTGGGCGTCGCCCACAGCCACCCAAGCGCCCCAGGTGGCCACGCCACCGAGTTGCCGGTGCAAAAAGCGCTCGTGGCTCCACAGCAACTCGCCAGATTCGGCACGCCAACCGCTCATGCGGTCACTGCCATCGGCTCCGACGATGACCGACGCATTGCCCCCGACCGCCTGCACCCCGCCCGCGTTGCGGGTCCAGCGCAGCACGCCGCGGTTGATGTCCAGGCAGGCCACCGCCGACTGGAAGGCACGCGCGCACACGGTGTCATTGCCCAAGCGCAGCGCGGGGCCCACCAAATCGGCCAAGCGCTCCACTTCATTGGACCCGCGTGGTGTGGCCATGGGGAAGTCCCAACGCACCGATCCGCGGGTGGGGTCCACGCCCACCAGGCGCGCGCCTTGGCCCACCACCAGGGTGTCGCCGATGGGCATCAGAACGCCGTTCAAGTTCACCGACAGCGGGTCGCTGCTGCGCTGCAGGCGCCACAGGTAGCGCCCGTCCAGGGCGTCATACGCTTCCACGGCGCGGTCCAAACCCAGCACGAAGACGCGCTCACCAGCCACCAGCGGCGCCGTGCTCACGCGGGAAGACAAACGCTTGCGCCAACTCACCTGGCCCTTGGCCATCACCACCAGTTCGTTGTCGGCGGTGACGACCGCGGCACGCTCGCCATCAAAGCCCACACCGGCGGCCAAGCGCGTACCGGCCTTGGCGGTCCACAGCACGGCCGCACGCTCCAAGGCCCGTACGGTCACGGTGCCGTCTGAAGCGGCCGTGGCCAAACGCCCACCGGCCATGCCGGGCTGCATGGGAAATTCGACCCGCCCGTCTGCGGCCGACCACAGGGCCGTCACGGTTGCAGCGGGTGTGAGGGTTTCAAGCGCGGCAGGCTTGGGCTTGTCAGACCACAAAGCGCAGCCCGGCAGGGCCATGAGGCCCACCAAAGCCCATGCGGCGGCGCTGCGCGCCAAGGGTCGGCTGTAGGCCTGGGTCATGCCATCTCCCGCTTCAGTTCGGTGGCCTGCGCGGCCTTGTCGGCCGATGCCTTGCTGCCCGGGCCCGCGTCCTTGGCCGGCGGGGGCACCACGGTTGCCGGGTCGACACCCAAGGCCATCAGCTTGGCCTCCAACAGGCGCCGGTAATCCAGGTCGGCCGGGAACGCCTTGTAGGCAGCCTTGAAGGCCTCACGCGCCTCATCGGCTTTGCCCAGGGCCACCAGCGCGTCGCCGCGCCGGTCTTCCACGAGGGCGTCAAACCCCAAGCCCTTGGCCTTGTCCAAGACCGCCAAGGCTTCTTCGGCCTTGGCTTGGTCGAGCAACACACCCGCCCAGCGCAGCCGGGCCACGGCCTTGAGTCCTTCATCACGGGCGGCATCCGCCGCCCACTGCAAGGGCTCGATCGCCTGCGGGGCCTGCCCCTTGTCGATCAAGGCCTTGGCGGCCACCAGCGCCCCTTGAGCGGCATAAGCCGTCCCGGCGTAGCGGGCCTTGAGGTCAGACCAGGCGGCCTTGACACGCTCGGTCTCGCCTTCCTGCGCCGCCCGCTCCAGTTCCGCATGCAGGGCACTGGCCTTTTGGCCCTGGTCGCGTTGCCACCACTGCCATCCGTTGTAGCCAGCAAAGGCCAGCAGCACCAAGGTCAGCGCCCAGGTCAGCAGGTTGCCCCAACGGTTCCAGAACGCCCTGAGTTGGTCCAGCTGTTCCTGCTCTTGCAGATCGAGTTGTGAGGCCATGGGAAATGTGTGGTGGGTGGATCTTGCCTGAAGCGGGGCCAACCGGCCCTGGCCTCAAGCCAACCCTTGATTATCGCTGCCGGGCAGCAGGCTGGCTGCCCAGCTCGCCACGTCGGCCAAGGAATGCCGCTGTTGATGGGCCTGTCCGTCGCGCAGGGACTTGAGGGTCACCTCGCCGGCGGCCAGTTCATCGCCGCCGAACACGAGGGCAAACCGTGCGCCGCTGGCATCGGCCTTGCGGAACTGGGACTTCATGCTGCCAGGCCCCTGCTCACCTGCGGCGTGCAGTACGGCGCGCACGCCGGCCTGCCGCAGGGCCTCAAGGGTGACCATGGCCGGCGCCATGGCAGCAGCATCGGGCACGATGGCGTAGACGTCGGGCGGCACGGGTGCCGGGATACGACCCAAAGCCTGCAGGAGCAGCAACAGCCGCTCGATGCCCAAGCCCCAACCCACCGCCGGAGCCGGCTTGCCGCCAAGCTGCTCCATGAGACCGTCGTAGCGCCCGCCCCCGCAGACGGTGCCCTGTGCACCCAGCTGGTCCGTGACCCACTCGAACACGGTGAGGTTGTAGTAATCCATGCCCCGAACCAAGCGGGGGTTGATGCGGTAAGGCACTGCGCAGGCCTCCAAAACCGCGCGCACGGCGTCCAAGTGCGCCTGCGATTCGGGGCCCAGGAAGTCGAGCAGTCGGGGCGCCGTTTCGGCCACCGCTTGCACGGCGGGGTGTTTGCTGTCCAACACCCGCAGCGGGTTGGTGTGCAGCCGCCGCAGCGCTTCCTCGTCCAGTGAGGATGCGTGCGCCTCGAAGTGCGCAATGAGGGCCTGGCGGTGCGCGGCGCGCTCGGCGGGCTGGCCCAAACTGTTGAGTTCCAGATGGACATCTCGGCCTTCCTGCAGGCCGAGCTCCTTCCAAAGGGCGCGCACCAGCAGGATCACTTCGGCGTCCACATCAGGGCCGGGCCACCCCAGTACCTCAACGCCCACCTGGTGGAACTGGCGGTAGCGGCCCTTTTGCGGCCGCTCGTGGCGGAACATGGGCCCTACGTAGTACAGGCGCTTGCCGCCTTCGTACAGCAGCTTGTGTTCAATCGTGGCGCGCACCACGCCCGCCGTGCCCTCCGGGCGCAGGGTCAACGGGTCTCCGTTGAGCCGGTCGACGAAGGAATACATCTCCTTCTCGACGATGTCGGTCACCTCGCCCAGTCCGCGCACGAACAGGGCCGTGGGCTCCACGATGGGCGTGCGCACACCCTGATAGCCCCAACGCTGCATCACCGAGCGCACGCGCTCCTCGAGCCAGTCCCACTGTGCACTGTCGGGCGGCAGGAGATCGTTCATCCCCTTGACGCCGGCAATTCGCTCAACCATATCGGCGCTCGATGTACTGTTCTACGATGTGTTGGAACTCCTGCACGATGCCGTCGCCGCGCAGTGTCATGGCCTTCTGGCCGTCGATAAACACCGGCGCGGCGGGCGCCTCGCCGGTGCCCGGCAGGCTGATGCCGATGTCGGCATGCTTGCTCTCACCTGGGCCGTTCACGATGCAGCCCATCACGGCCACCTTCATGCCTTCCACACCAGGGAAACGGTCACGCCACACGGGCATCTGCGCGCGCAGGTAGTCGTCGATCTGCTTGGCCAGTTCCTGGAAGGTGGTGCTGGTGGTGCGGCCGCACCCTGGGCAGGCGGTGACACTGGGGTTGAATTGCCGCAAACCGAGGGCCTGCAGGATCTCCAGGGCCACCACCACCTCCTGCGTGCGCGACTCGCCCGGCTGGGGTGTGAGGCTCACCCGGATGGTGTCGCCGATACCTTCCTGCAGCAGCACACTCAGCGCCGCCGCCGAGGCCACCGTGCCCCGCGTGCCCATGCCCGCTTCGGTCAAGCCCAGGTGCAGGGCGTAGTCACAACGATCGGCCAGCGCGCGGTACACGCTGATCAGGTCTTGCACGCCGCTGACCTTGCAGCTGATGATGATCTGGTTGGGGTCCAGGCCGATGTCGCGTGCCAAGTCGGCCGACTGCAGGGCCGATCTCACCAGCGCGTCGTACATCACCTGCCGCGCATCCCAAGGCTGCGCCCGGCGGGCGTTGTCGTCCATCAACTCGGCCAGCAACTCCTGGTCCAAGCTGCCCCAGTTCACCCCGATGCGCACCGGCTTGTGGCCATGGCGGATGGCCGCTTCGACCATCATGGCGAACTGTTTGTCCTTTTTCTCCCCTTTGCCCACATTGCCAGGGTTGATGCGGTACTTGCTCAGGGCCTGCGCGCATTCCGGGAAATCGGTGAGCAGGCGGTGGCCGTTGTAGTGGAAATCGCCCACCAGGGGCACCAGGATGCCCATCTTGTCGAGCTGTTCCCGGATGGCCGGCACCGCCGCTGCGGCCTCGGGCGTGTTGACGGTGATGCGCACCAGTTCCGAGCCGGCCTGTGCCAGCTCCTTGACCTGGATGGCGGTTTCAATGACGTCCACCGTATCGGTGTTGGTCATGGACTGCACCCGCACCGGTGCATCGCCACCGATGGTCAGGACTTCGGTGCCGGTTCGAACCTGGGCCTGGCGGCGCAGCCGTCGATGGGCCTGTGCAATGCCAATAGGCACCTCGCCAGCGCAGGGGTCGGCCTTTGGGTGGACATGGGGTGGCGGCGTGTTCATGGTGGGGGCTCCCGCAGGATCAAAGGGATGACGGGGCTGCCTTCAGGGCAACTCGACATCGGCCACATTGTTGCGTTGAACGTCTTCCAGGGGCACAACGCGGCCCAGCCAACGGGCCTCGGTGCCGGCCGCATTGCCCACGCGAAGCCGCAAGGGCCGCGCACCCTCGACGCCCACAGTCTCCCCGCTGCGCAGCAGGCGCGACAGCAGGACCACGCCCTTGGCATCGCTGACCTGCACCCAGGTGTCTTGACGGGCCGTCAGCTGCAGGCCGGCGGCTGCGCTCATCGGCATGGCGGCCACTGCCTGCACGGCGGGTGACACCGCAGCAGGTTCAGACGCGACCACCACCGCCGGCGCCACGGCCGCTCCTTCCGCTGGGGCCGATGCAGCCCCCTCGGGCGCAGCGGCCTGAGCAGGCTCAGCGGACGGCGCCGATGGAGTGGGCTGTGCAGGCGGCGCGTGCTCAGTTGTAGGGCCCCAAGTGTCCGCGGGCAACAGGGCCAGCGCCCCCGCGGCCAAGAGAATCACCGCCACCCCGGCCCGAACCGGTGTGAACCAGGCAGCGCCCGAGCGGCGGTCGTCCATCGGGGCCAGGCGCCTAGTGCCTGACGCGGACAGGGAACCGGCCAACGTGGAAGCGCTGCGGTCGATGGACCGCATGGGCTCCACCACGGGCGCGGGCAGCGACTGCAAGATGGGCTGAGGGTCCAGCCCCAGGTGCCGGCACAGCCGCTGCGCCAGGGCGCGAATGAAGGTGCGGTCACCCACCTCGCTCCAACGCTCCTCTTCAAAAGCCTGGAGGCGACGCTCGGAAATCTTCAACAGCACCGACAGGTGCTGAAGGCTTTGGCCACGCGCCTCGCGGGCGGCGCGCACCGAGGGCCCCGCCTGCCCGTTGTGAGTGGCTGCACTGGCTGCATTCGGGGGGGTTGAAGAGGATGCATCACTCATCGAACGCTCCACGCTCGGCGGCCCAGGCCTGCGGTGCTTGTGGGAACTGCTGGCGCAGCCGCTGGAGCAAGGCTTGGGCGGCGCGGTCATCACCCAGGCCATGCTCCACGCGTGCGCCCAACCACAGGGTTTGGGCGCTCAGCCAGGCCGGTTCCCGGTTCACATGTCGGATGTAGGCGGCCGCCTCTTCGAAATGGCCTCGGCGGGCCAGCAAATGGGCGAGGTTGACCGCCAAGGCCGGCTGGCCTGGGTCGGAGGCGAAGGCGCCGCGCAACACGTCGATGGCCTGCTCTTCACGCCCGGCCTGCGCCAAGCAAACCCCTTGGGCGAGCCGCGTCTTGGCCTGCCCGGTGTACAGCGCCTGCGCCAGGGCCTTGCCGAAGGCCTCCTGGGCCGGCCCGTACTGGGCGCGCTGGCACCAGAACCAACCTTGGTTGTGCCAAATGGAGCCGTCCTGCGGTGCCAGTGCCAGGGCGCGGTCGAAGCTGTCTTGTGCGCGGTCGTCCTGGCCCAGGCTGGCGTAAATGAGCGCCCGAAGGTTCAGCCCCTCGGCCAGCTGGGGGTACAGGGCCAAGGCCTGTTTGAGTTCATCCAAGGCGGTGGTGACCTGGCCCCGAGCGAAATAGGCCGATGCCAACTCCAGACGCACCCAGGCGCGACGCTCGGCCTGGCCTTGGTCTGAAGCCGTGCGGATATCGGCTGACAGGGCCGTGGGTGCAGAGGCTGCAACCGGCACGGCCGCAACCCCTGCCATCACCCAAACGAGCACCGATGCAGATGCCCTGAACCAGCGGCGACCGTTCGGCGTGAAGATCATGGCGTCTGCGCGGGCACCTGAGGGGGCATCGAACGGCGGTCGGCCAGGCGGATCTGCACGCGAGTGCGGTCCTGCACCTCACCGGCCAATTGACCGCAGGCGGCTTCGATGTCGTCGCCGCGGGTTTTGCGTATGGTGGTCACGATGCCCCCATTCTGAAGCACTTCCGCAAAGGCCACCACCCGCTCACGGGGGGAACGCTTGAGGCCGGATGCCGGGAAGGGGTTGAAGGGGATCAGGTTGAACTTGCAAGGGACCTGGCTGCCCCGGACCAGGTCCAGCAGCGCCCGAGCGTGTTCAGGATGGTCATTGACCCCGTCAAGCATGCAGTACTCGAAGGTGATGAAGTCCCGGGGGGCGGCGGCCAAATAGGCCCTGCACGCCGCCATCAGCTCGGCCAAAGGGTACTTGCGGTTGAGCGGCACCAAGTGCTCGCGCAAGGCGTCGTTGGGCGCATGCAGGCTCACCGCCAGCGCCACCGGACAGTCGTTCATCAAGCGCTCGATCATGGGCACCACGCCGGAGGTGCTGACGGTCACCCTGCGCCGAGACAAGCCATAGCCGTGGTCGTCCAACATCGCTTTGAGAGCGGGCACCAAGGCGCTGTAGTTTTGCAGCGGCTCTCCCATGCCCATCATCACCACGTTGGTGACGGCGCGTTCGCCCTGGGACAAACCCAAGCGGCGGCGAAGGTGGTGCTCGGCGTGCCAGAGTTGGGCCAGGATTTCACCGGTGCTCAGGTTTCGGCTGAAGCCCTGGTGGCCCGTCGAGCAAAAACGGCAGGCCACTGCACACCCGGCCTGGGAGGATACGCACAGGGTGCCCCGGTCGTCTTCCGGGATGAACACGGTCTCCACCGCGTTGCCGGCGCCGACATCGAAGAGCCATTTGACGGTGCCATCCCGCGAAACCTGTTCGCTGATGGCCTGCAAGGGCACCACCGAAGCCAAGCCCCGCAGCTTTTGGCGCCAGGGCTTGGCCAGGTCGGTCATCTGGTCCACATCGGCCACGCCACGCTGGTGGATCCAGCGAAACAACTGGGTGGCCCGAAAGGGCTTCTCCCCCTGCTCAACACACCAGCGGGTCAGCCCATCACGGTCGAAGTCAAGCAGGTTGATCATGGGAGGTGAGCCGAAACTCAACCGCCGGCGGCCGCCGGCGTGTGGCTCAGCGGCTGTAAACGTTCATGCCGGGGAAGAAGAACGCCACTTCCACGGCTGCGGTTTCCGGTGCATCCGAACCGTGAACGGCGTTGGCGTCGATGCTGTCGGCGAAGTCGGCGCGGATGGTGCCCTTCTCAGCCTTCTTGGGGTCGGTGGCTCCCATGAGCTCGCGGTTCTTGGCAATGGCGCTTTCGCCTTCCAGCACCTGGATCATCACCGGGCCGGAGACCATGAAATCCACCAGATCCTTGAAGAACGGGCGTGCCTTGTGAACGGCATAGAACTGCTCGGCTTCGCCGCGCGACAGGTGGGCCATCTTGGCGGCCACGACCTTCAGACCAGCGCCCTCAAAACGGGCGTAGATCTGCCCAATCACGTTCTTGGCCACGGCATCGGGCTTGATGATGGACAGGGTGCGTTCGATCGCCATTTTTCTTCTCCGGGTAGGAATTGAGCAAAGTTTCGGATTTTAGTTCATCAGCGTCCGCGCCGGCCTCGGCCGGACTTTCCCCGACCGAGGTTGGCGTCCGCACCGATGTAGCCCACGGCGGTTCGCATCGGATCGGGCTGCGCAGCTGCCTTGCCGGACCCGCCCTTGCTGCCCCCCCTGCCGCCCGCCTTGCCACCAGATCGGCCACCGCGGCCCGCGCCAGGGCCGCCCGCAGCCGCGCCCTTGCCACGCCCACCGGGCTTGGCCGGGCCGGAACCGTCCGGGCCGCTGCCCTGCCC
>JACCDW011443195.1_pt1 | contig 64529 bp, 82 predicted proteins | sample 7449781 | NCBI WGS metagenome assembly JACCDW01 (sample SAMN15323449, study PRJNA562643) | freshwater metagenome | isolation source: river surface water | place: USA:Blue River Watershed | collected 2017-08-18
AGTCCTACACTAAAAACTATTGCTTCAGGTGCTACATCGCCTATCATAGCTATTAGATTAAAAACAGCATTTAGAACCTATGCCAATCGTATGATTGTGCGTATGGGCAATCTTAAAATGTTCAGTGATGGAGACAGTATTAAATGGCGTTTGTTAAAATTACCAGACAGCACTTATCTAAATGACACTACTTGGACGGATGTAGATGATGACAGTGGTGTACAATATAATGTGGATGCTACTACCTGGACCGACGGTGATGAACTAGACAACGGTTGGGTAGGCGCCAGTACACAAGGTAGTCAAAAAGCAGGCGGTGCGCCAGCATCTAACCTACCCAGTGAAGCTAAGAAAAACTACATTGTACAAAACTATGACAGTACTAATAGTGAAATTTATTTGGTAGTAGCAACTAACATTGGCGCACAAAGTACCAACGTGGGTGCGGGACTACAGTGGCGGGAGATTTATTAATGTATCGCAAGTATATCAACATAGTAGAAGCAGCCAATAAAGGTTGTCCTGTTGCTACCTACGACATAGATGTTAACTTAAAGAATCGCCAAAAAGCCATCGACGAATATTACTATGGTCCTGCCAATCCAGAAGAGCCGGGAAGCTATTGGAAAGATGCTGCCAAACGTTGGGACATAGATGAAAAGACTGCCAAGACTATGAAGTGCGGTAATTGTGCGGCATTTGATGTTTCAGACAAGATGTGGGCCTGTATTGAAAATGGAATCAAAGGCAACGAGAAGGCAGCAGATGCTATGGCTACAATACACAAGGCAGACCTCGGTTACTGTAACTTCCTACATTTTAAATGTGCTGGTGATCGTAGTTGTACAGCTTGGGTCACTGGCGGAGCCATAGATAACAAAGACAGAACACAATAATGTTTAAACGATTTGATGTTACTATAATATCAAATCCTGCTTGCACTAAGCCTGTTGAAGAGTTAGATGAACAGGATTTTGATTACTACGATAAAGATGGGTTTGAGCTTTGCCAAGCTGAACAGAAGTTTTACCGAGCAATGAAATATCCTATTGACTCTCACATATTAAATCATACTTGTTGGCAAGAGCCATGGTTTGCATTAGAAGAAAACAATAACAATCTTATATTAGATCACTGCATGTTTCTATGTAGATCTAATTTTGAGCAACAAGCTCTAGAGCAATTAATAAAATCTAAACCTAAACATCCTAGAGCAGATTTACTAATTAAGACTAAACCTAAATGGGGATTTGATTTTGCTCTTGATGCTGTGATCAACGGCGAAGTATTTGAAGTCTTGCACATTGAATATGATCATAGAAACTATGAAGAATTTCAAACCCGTATGCTTACTTTTGACTACAAGGTTCGTCATACAGATTGGGTCGAAGCTGCTAAACAAATATACGGATTACAAAGTCAATGGCAACATCTACAAGGCTTTGAACAAAATCACTGGAAAGCCAAATACCTGCTAGGGTGGAGTAAAGCAGAGTATACTGAAAAATCAATATAGAAAAAGGACCCTAAGGGTCCTTTTTCACATCGTATCAATAATGTATATAACCGCTATGCGGGGATAACTCTATATAATGTAATATTTACTTCTTAACGCCGCTGTTGACAAATGCGTACATTTTTTCAGCAGTTTCAAGAACTTTATCAAGGCCTGGATACTCTGGCATTTTAACTGTGCTAACGATCTGGCCAGTCTTGGCATCGCGTTCAGCAGTTAATTCCCAACCTTGGAATTTGACTTGGAAGTCTTGTGCAACAAGATCCTTGGCCATTGCTAAGATATCTGTACGGATTTCGTAGCCGTTCTTGTTAAATTTAACTTCTGGTAGTTTTGGTGTTTCAAATGACATATTATTCTCCTTTGTATGTGTGTATGTCTTAAACCGTTAGGTGGTTTAACCCTTCTTTGGAAACAGGAATTTACTCACTGAATCTACTGAATACTTAACCATGTCAATGGTATTGTGTGCCATCATCTTGGCAAATGTTGTTTGTGCATCGATATAATCGTGTGCTGCTTTATTTAGAACTGGATCTTTATAGATCTGATTGGTCAAAGCCTTTTTAGTGCTTTGTAGTGAGTCAATGTAAAAATCTGGTGTAAACATATTTTTTCTCCTGTGTATATGTGTAATTTATTTATTATACAGACACTGGTGTTGTCTGTAAAGTGATATGGTAGTTTAAACCCAGCCTTGAAACTCATTGTCAAGATCTATAGGATGCACTTCCCATCCGTGATCTCGCCAACGCAGTAACATCCATAATATATCTAAAAAGTTCATAGTAAATCTTGTACCAAGTGTGATAAGAATAGTACGCCAACAGCAACTAATTGAATAGCAAATAATTCCATGTTTACCTCAATAATAGTGTTTATTATAACTGCTTTGACGATATTCGTGAATAGCTTCCGCCCATGCTACAAAAAAATTGTAAATGCCTTTTAAAAATTTCATAAGTATCTCTCCTTTTGGGAATTAAATTGTTGGATATAGTTTTCCAATTGTGCGGCATCGGTAATGCCTTTGTTGCTTAGATATGCGTCTAAGCGGCTTTGATATGACGAACCTGGGAACATTTCGGCTAATCGTTCCATGATCCTAATCATTTGCTCTGATAGGTATTTCATTGTATAATCCTCTGTATAAGTGTGTTAGAAACTCATGGTTTCTACTGATTTATTTAGCTGAGTTTATCTGGCACTGCACAAAATATCAATAATTAATTTTACCAAACTAAAAGGTTAAATATAACAAATAGGATTTAGGGTCGTATGCGTAAAAGTACCAGGTCAATTTTACAAGAATTAAGCGATTTAGGCGTTAGCAGGGATAAAGATCAAGTTATCGAAAGCCGTGGCGCCAATTTAATTGAAAGTGCTGTAAATCTTCTTACACTAATTCGTGAACAGTATGATATTGAAACTGCTGCCGAATTAGAGCGACGTTTCATTAATGCTATTCGTACTTCAGAACCAGCTAAATTTAAGCGTGGTATGAAAAAAATTCAGGAATCAAAAAATGCGACTAAATGAAGGCGGGAACATGTTTCCGGATGTTGAACCTTTTGATCAAAAGGACGTCCCTGCCATTTTAAATGTAGTTAATAAATCGTTAAACGGTACAGGAATTAGAGCTATTCCTGTGGGATCAGCAGCTAGTCCTGTGCCAGGTAAAATGAGCGGCGACCTAGATGTTATTGCAGACGAAGATCAAGTTCTACAATTTTTTAATTCTAAGGATTCTAAAACTGCACGTAAAGAACTAAATGCTTACATAGCTAAACAAGGGCTAGAAACTGCTCAAAGCGGTATCAATGTACATGTGCGTGTGCCATTAGGTAATAGTGCTCACCAAGTTGATATTATGGTAAGTCCTAAAGCTGAGAAAGTTAGCAAATTTCATACACATGATATTCCAGCTGGTAGTCCTTACAAAGGTGTAAACAAACAATTAATGTTGGCCTTGTTGGCCAAAAGCAAAGGGTACATGTGGTCTGCTTGGCAAGGACTATTTGCCAGAAATGAAGAAGGCAAAAAGGGCGATTTTGTCAGCGATGATCTAGATGAGATAGCACAGATCTTGCTAGGCCCTAGTTCGGGAAGTCGCAACTTATCATCAGTTGAAGCTATTTTAAAAAGCTTGCCAGCCAATGATGCTAAGGAATTATTAGATCGAGCCCGCCAAGACCCTAACTGGAAAGAACAACCAGTTAGCGAAGAACTTGTTCGAATCAAACAGCTAAGTGGTCTACTATGAGAGCTAGAGAATTTTTAACAGAAGCAGAAGAAACTGCCAAAAAAAAGTTAGGCAGGGCATTTAATCATCTAGAAGATCTAGTGTTCTTTCACGGCAGTGCCGGAACAATGGAAGCATTAGATCATATTAAAGAACTAGCAACAGCAGAAGGTAGTCAGTCACTTAGAATCAAATGGGACGGAAATCCTCAAATCTATTGGGGACGTGAGCGCAGGGGAGGTCCTTTAATCTTATCCGGACACAATGGATGGAGTCGCGGAGCTAAAACAGATAATCCTAAAGACCTAGTTCAATTCATTGCATATGGCAGCGGCAAACCAAAGAGCCCAGAAGAGCAAGAACAACGTGTTAGTTTTGCAAAAGAGTTTGCCAACATGTATCCTTTGTTTGATGCAGCAACACCTAAAGACTTTGAGGGATTTGTCTACGGCGATGGATTGTTCATGCGCCGTCCCCCTTTAGACAAACAAGGCAATTTTACATTTTGCCCTAATCCTAACAGTCAGACCTGCTATCATGTAAAAGCAGATAGTCCTCTAGGGCAACAAATCAAACAAGCACAAGTTATGGTAGTAGGACATGCTTACTTTCCAGAGTTTGGCATGGATGATAGCGATCAACAGCCGTTAGATGACTTTGAACAGTTTAACAGAAACCCTGCGGTTATAGTACAAGGTCCTGTTTACAATTCAAACCCTGTAAGTATAGACACATCAGAAATTGATCGTGTTGAAGCTTATCTAAAACAAAACTCAGCAGCTATTGATAGCTTTTTACAAAGCACTCCAGGGCTAGGCGATCTTAAAAATATATTGTATACCTACGTAAATCAAAGCGCCAAAGCTAAAAACTTAGATCAGCTGGGCACACAAGATTTCTTTGCATGGCTAAAGTCTAGTAAAGTTAGTTTACCTAAGCAAACTAAAATAGAACAGTTGGCACAACAAAACGCTAATGCTCTAGAGGCTATATTTGGTCTTGTTGGACGCATTATGACACTAAAAGACAAAATCATTGATCAAGTAGAACAAAACCAAGGTGAAATTTGGGCTACTAATGGTGAAGGTTTTGTACGTTACAGCACTCCTGGTAAACAGTTTGGCAATATTAAACTAGTGCCTCGCAAACGCTGGACTCCGAAGTAATTTTAATCACAGAAAAACGGGCATATAAGCCCGTTTTTTTACCAAAGTGGTAAATAAATTTACAAAGGCTCACGGGGTGTGAGTCCCCCGTAGAGAACGGGGATAGCCAACGAGGAGAATATCATGGCAGGATTTGCAAGAGTTAACGGCTTAGGCCACGCAACAGACGTGCTATACAGCACATTACAACTAAAAGTTTTCAAAATTGTTGTTGACAACGAAGAAACTAATCTAACTGGCGGCATCGGCGGCCAGATCGAAGCTCTATTCCAAGAGTTTGGTACAACTGGTGCCTTAATGGAAGCAGACGCAGAAACAGTCATCTTCATCGGTGATGGTCACGCACTTGACATTGACACAGTTGCTTTACGTGCTCACAAGATCCTATTAGGTACAGACGGTACTCTAACTGGTTCTGGTACAACTTCTGAAGTAACAGTTACTAACCCAACATCATTGTTTGGTATGTAATTAAATTCCCCGGGATGGGAAGGGGCCTCGCTTTATGCGGGGCTTTTTTACGACTTAAATAAAGTATGTTTGAATCGTTAGAAAAGTTTGACATTTATAAAACTATTGTAAGTATACCAGATAATATGGTAGAAAGCATATACAATCTTAAAAAACTAGATGAAGGTACGTCTAAAACTAATTACGGAGGTTGGCATTCTAAAACCTTTACTCCTTATAAAGATTATTACAATGGTAGATATAAATGGACACAAGAGTTTATTGAGCAGTTGTTAACCATAGTAAGAACTAAATGGGCTAGTACAGAGTTTAATCGAGCTTGGTTTAACCTAGCCTACAAAGGCGGAACAAATAGATGGCATAATCATGGGGAACATCCTATAGTTGGGGTTGTTTACATTCAATTACCACCTGGATCCAGCGACATTGAATTCGAACAAGATTCTGAAAAATTTACCTACAGTCCAAAAGAGGGTGATTTTTTAGTATTTCCTGGAAGTTTACAGCATAGAGTCCTATCTCATGGATCATCAATTGATAGAATATCAATGGCTGTAAATTTTGATTGATTATAAATATAACAGTAGGCAAATTTAAAAGGCAGATTATTAGGCACATGTCCATAGGGGACCTTGACCAAATAGGAGATGCCTTTACATGGCCACGCAAGCAGAACGACTAGCAGTTGTTGAAACAAAAGTAGCAAACATAGAAGAAAAAGTTGACACACTCAAAGCTGATGTCAAAGACTTACACGACTGTCTTGATCGTACTAGAGACCTTCTAGATAAAAAGCTTGACGATATGCTCGTTGAATATCGTGAAAATAGAGAACGTTATTATCAAGTTCTTGAAGATAACAAGCAAGAAGCTGAAACTGCACATGCAGAATTAGCCAGTAAAATATCAAACTTAGAAAAAATCAAAATGAAAGCAACAATTGGGCTAGTTGCTGTCATTGCATTTGTTGCAGGTACAGGGTATCTAACACTGGAACAAATTGCAAAAATTATAGTCAAGCTCAGTTAACTCACACCCTACAAACGGAATTATCAGAGTAGTTAAATACTCTGATGATTTACAGTCTTTACACTTCAGTAGACATAACAGAAACTGGCAAATACAGATCCAGAAGTGATCTCGAACGTCTGCAACAACAGAACTTTGATACTATAATTCAAACTATAGGGCTAGCTGGAAACATCGCCAGCTATAAAACTCCTGCGCTAGTTCAAGAAACACTATTTGGCAAGGCTAAATGCTGGTACTTTGAGTGGACTATGGAACGTGAACAGTTGTTTGAAGTTGATGGAGATGAACTAGCAAGGCTCAAAGAACTATTTGAATATGTGCCAGTTATAGTTAATCTAACCGAAGATGATGTATTCGAACGGCCTGTTTTTAATGTAGGGCAAAATATCATTTTTAAATTCCAGCAATAAATATACTAATGCTATTACGAGAATTCAAGTTAGACAGCCTTGTTGGATCAGCCGTGCAATTTCACGATCAGCTGAATCCAAAGCTTTGGCACGGCAGAGAGCTTAATCCCAAAGTAAGATATAAATTACTTAAAATAGCTAAACATTTTATAGAGTTTATCAACATACCTAGCATACGACTTAGAGATATTACAATATCTGGTTCTAATGCTGCATATACATACACACCTACATCAGATATAGATTTGCATCTTATTGTCGATGTACCTAGTGCTGCTCAATATCACTTGAAACCATTGTTTGATGCAAAAAAGAATCAGTATAATTTTAATCATGATGTTAAAATACACGGAATAGATGTTGAAGTATATGTACAACCAAGTTCAGATGTACATCATAGTGCAGGCATTTATAGTGTACTAGATAATCAATGGATTAGCGCACCTAAAGCAGAAAAAGCTAGCATTGACAGTAACGATGTAGAGCTAAAAGTTAAAAGCTATCTTAATAAAATTAAAATGGCTTTAAGAACTAGAGATCTTGATGCAGCAAATGCCATTAAAGATGAAATAGGTAAGTTAAGAAAAAGCGGATTAGAACGTGCCGGCGAATTCTCAGTAGAGAACATAGCATTTAAAGTATTACGTGCTAAAGGTTATATAGATCAACTACGCCAACACATTTATGATTTAGAGGATGAGGCCCTTAGCCTGGAGAACATGCAAAATGAAACGCAATGAAATTATTGTATACGAACACAAAAAAGGTGTAAGAGCCATTAAGTATAATCAAAAGCCAAAGTCTACTATTGAGCCTCCTAAGCCTCGTAATCCTGTAGCTAAGAACGCAGGTGCTGCTATTGGCGGCGGCGCTGCCGGAGCACATAAAGATGCTAAGAAAGCCAGTCAAGCTGTTCGTGGACAAAAGCACAAGAATGCAGAATTAGCAGAAGGGTTTGACAGTCCCGAACAAGAAACTAGAGTTCGTGAAAGACTTGCACGTCTTCAAGATATTGATCCAGACAACATGTACAAAATCGTAGCTGCTGGAATTGGTATGACTGAAGACGAATTACGTGATGCACTTAATGATGAAAAAGAAACAGGTGTATCAGAAGGCAACCCTCGTTATACTAGCTATCACGATGAACTAAGCAACCGTGAACGTGAAGAACAAAATTATATGGATCAAGAACGTAGAGATTTTAAACGTCAAGAATTACAACACGAATTGGGGCATGAAAGCAATAACATTCAAGTTGTTATTAACGGAAAACGTTGGAAAGTATTTCCAGGTAAAGGATATGCTGACAGTGCAGAAGAGCGCATGAATCTAAGAAAAATGCAACAATGGGCTGAGCGTAAGAGTGCTGCCACAGGTAAAAAATGGGAAGTGTACTTGACAGGTGCAAGCCCAACAGTTGAGGCAACTGGTGATGCTCTAGGTACAGTTAGCTCTGTAACTCCTGACGGTAAAGTCAGTATTAAAACTACTACAGGCGATGAAATTAAAACAGATCAAAGTGCATTGATGCCTGGATCTAATGGCTCTGTACAAATGAAACCAGATGCAGCCGGCGATACACTAAAGCCTGGAGCCAAAGTAGTAAGCACAGAAATGACAGCACCCCCTACAGATAGCACAAGTCCAATTCACGGCGGTGTTGACCATTGCGACAATGATATGCTTCATTTAATGAAAAAATTAGCAGGGCTAAAATGAAACTTAAAGATGTTTTAAGTCAGTTTAAAATTTACACAACACACGATGAAGATCGTATGTTAGAAGAGCTGTCTTACGCTCGCCCTTTAAGTAGTTTTAACGAAAGAGATCAATTCATAATCGAAGGGTTGATACGTAAAAGTTTGGTAATTAAAATAGGAGAAAGTAATCCTAGAGTAATAGCCAATGACGCCCAAGCATAAATTAAGTGAATTAGAAAGATTTGTAACAGAGGAAATTAAAAATAAAATACCTCTTGTTGCTATATCTGAAAACGTTTTAGTTTATAAAAATATTAAAATTAAAAAAGCTAAAAACGGCAACTGGGCACTATTCTCGTCATTTGGTGATAAAATTGCTGAATTTAAAATAAAAAGTACAGCAAGTTTAGCCGCAAAGTTTTATCATAGAACAGATTTTAAAAACTTTAATTTGGTTAAAATACTTGATTTTGAATACTGGCATAATATAAACGATGCAGAGTTTTTCAAATATAGGTTTCAAACTTCTAAAGATTACGAAAAGAAAGACCTTTTTATTGCAAGATACGAGCTTGCAAAGTCTAGAGCAGATAGATACAAAGAAGAAATAACCTCAATGTTTAAGGTTAACTTTTGATAAATAAAAATAACAGCCTTTTAGGGATTAACGAAAAATGCAAATCAAAGAATTAGCACATCCAAAAACAAGCCGAGCACTAAACGAAAGTGTAGCACAAAAATTTGGTTACAAATTAAATTTAGATAGTTTCACTATGGAACAGCTACGTGCTGCTCGAGACAAAATTACTCATCAGCTTGCACAGTTTGAAACTAGTAAAAATTACGACGCTGTTTATGAAAGCAATGCTTATCAGCGTGATCGTGCCCTATTAGACGTAATTACAGTAGCAATTTCAGAGCGTACACTTTCCCCAGGCGAAGAAGCAAAGAAAGAAAAGTATGTCAAGGGAATGAAGAAAAAGTCAGGCGAATTTAAAAAGCGTTATGGCGACAAAGGCGAAGAAGTAATGCATGCCACAGCTACTAAAATGGCTAAGAAAGAAAGCATCGAAGAGGCAATGGAAGTACTACGCTCTGTTTTATCAGAAAGAACCCTAACAGAAGGCGAAGAAGAAAAGGCCGCTCTAATTATGAGCGCAAGAGACATGGTGGATAAGATCACAGGCTGGTTAGAAGATGTAGCTAGCATGAAGTCTGAAACAATGTTAGAATTAGTAGACTCTATAAGAGACGAACTAGGCAGTGAAGTAAGTGCTCAATTTTCAGGCAAAACAAAACCAGCACTAGAAGAATTATACACAGCACTAGAATCAAGTAGAACCACAATGGCACAGGCTGTAGCTATCCTAACTGGTGAAGAAGCACCAGGTATGGGTCCAGAAGCTATGGGTGCTGAACCAGCAGAACTAGGTGCAGAAGCTATGCCAACTGGCGATGATTTTGCAGCAGCTGAACCAGCCGCAGGCGGAGAAGAAGCAGCCGGACGTATGAAGCGTGAAAGTGTTGAATACAGCCGCAAGCTAGGCCAAATCTTAAGTCAACCAAAAAAAAAGTAACAGAAGGCGCTGATAATTTAATTCGCGTTCTTAACGCATTAAAGGCTAGATCAGACTCAAAGGGCGTTCCAGGTCAATTTACTTGGGATGCCCTTTCTAATATGATGCGTAACTTTTCTGGTACAAACATAGACTACGAAACATTCAAAGCTCAGTTTGATACTGTTCCTCAAATCAAAAATGTAGTAGATCGATTTGATGGACAAGGTCTAGTACTCAAAACTAAAGAAAAGCCGGAAGCTACACGTTCGGACAAAACTAATACAGGTTTGGACCAGGCAGCTAGTAGAGCAGCGGCTGCAACACTCAAACAACCTGGTTGACAATAGAGTCATAGTGCTATATACTGTACTATGACTTTACTTGTACAAAAATATAACTATAAACCTCTTACCAGAGACGACTCAACAGGCCGCAGACTTTACCAAACTCCGGACGGAGTTGCTGTTCCTAGTGTTACAACTATCCTTGACAAAACCAAACCAGCAGAAGCTCGTGAAGCACTGGCTCGTTGGAAAAAGGCAGTTGGCGAGCAAAAAGCTCAAGAAATTACTACTGAAGCTGCCGGCCGCGGAACTAGGATGCATAAGTTCCTTGAAGATCATATCAAAGGTATCCCCCTTAAAGAATCTGTGACTAACCCTTTTGCACAGCAAAGCTTAGACATGGCTCGCAAGGTAATTGCAGAAGGCTTTCCTAAAATCAATGAAGTATGGGGTAGCGAAGTTCCTTTGTATTTTCCAGAACTATATGCGGGAACTACTGACTGTTGTGGTATGCACGAAGGTGATCAAGCTATTCTAGATTTTAAGCAAACTAACAAGCCTAAAAAACGTGAATGGATTGACGATTACTTTCTACAGCTAACAGCTTATGCATTAGCACACAATGAAGTACACGGTACAAATATACGCAAAGGTGTTATCCTTATGTGTAGCAAAGACTATGAGTACCAGGAATTTATACTGGAACCCAAAGACTTTGACTACTGGACAGAACGCTGGTGTGATAGGGTAAGCGAATACTACAGAATAAACGGCTAAATATCTAAAACGGGGATATTTTATGGCTGTTGTACAGATAAGCAGAATCCAACTACGCAGGGGCAAAAAGAATGAGGGTACAGGATTGCCTCAGCTTGCCAGCGGCGAATTAGCTTGGTGCGTAGACACACAAGAATTATTCATCGGTAACGGTGCAGTTAGTGAAGGTGCTCCTGCTGTAGGCAACACTAAATTACTTACAGAAAAAGACAGCCTTTTAGATTTAGGTGTTTATTCGTATAAAGCAGATGTTGCTGCTATTCAAACTGGTACAGATGTAAATTATCCCGTAGTTAGATCTTTACAAGACAGATTAGATGAGAGAGTAACCAGTGCCGCTTATGGTATCGAATCTAGCGGTTCTAATCAGCGTGAAAAAATACAACGTGTAATTGATAACCTCTTCCTCGACATGAACTATGAAGTAGAGAAGAGTAGAATTATATTAGAATTTTTGCCTGGAACTTATACGTTTGATCAAACAATCTACTTACCTAGTTATGTTTCTATTATTGGTGCCGGCACTCAGAAAACAATTTTTAATTATACTGGTACAGGTACAGCGTTTGAATTCGTTAACGATACTAGCACTAAGACTGTTCGCAGTACAATAAATTCTACAACTTATTTGAATCAACCTAAGTTTGCTTGGTTGAAAGGGTTCACAGTAAACACAACACAGAATGCTGTTACTGCTATAAAACTAAACGCAGTGCGTGATTCAGTTTTTGAAAATATCGAAGTGACTGGATCATATGGAGATTCAACAGTGGGATTTACCAGCAACGGTATTGCATTGTATGCTTTGAGCTCTATAGTTACATGTCAGAGAAATAAGTTTGACAATATTTACATCACTGGTTTTGCCAATGCACTTTTTGCCAAACAAGATATTATCAATAATAGATTTACAAGCTGCCATATAAAAGACAGCAAGCAAGGAGTTATGTTTGGCGTTACTGCCGACGGAGTTACTGTTGGCGAACAATACGGTCCAAGACATAACATAATTGAAAATTGTTATTTTGAAAATATAGATAGAGAAGGTATCTACATCGGTAGAGGATTTGGCAATAAGTCTAAATCAAATATCTTTATCAACGTTGGTAATGATGGAGCAATGTGGCAAAATAATATCTATAGTATTATAAGATTTGTCACGGTTGGTAATAGTACAGAATTAGATTCATTTGATAGATCGCATACGCATATCAATGCACAAGACTTACAACAGAATAATTTCATGTATACATACAAGAGAGAAGTTATTGGTAAGTCATACTATATGAAAATGGAACCAAGAACTATTCCATTAACTTATAACACATCGGTTACTAATTTACTTAGAATTCCAACAGACGACACATGTAATATTGAAATCAATTATGTATTAGAAGGCGACAACTATAGTCAAGTTCGAAGAGGAAGAATTACAATCGTCTACGATAAAACTACAGATGCCTTACAAGTGGCCGATGACTATGAATACATTGGAACACTGACCGAAGAGACTAGAATAACATTTACGGCCAACTCACTAGTGGCTCCTTCGGCAGTCATGCTTCAGTATACTAATAATAATACATTTGACACCGGCAACAATCCAACAGTAATGACTTACACATACAGCGTATTAAGTTAATCTATGCTGGTAAAAGGTATTAGTAAGATATCTTCTCAGTGGTATGAACTGCGGCAACGTTTAGAATGGGATCCTAATCCTTTAGAAACCGTTGCCGATTTCTTTGAAAAACTCCCCAAGGTCAAAATATACACAGACCCCTATGACTCCGAGACATGGCCGACGCCTTGGGAGCTCATAGAAGAAAATGAATACTGCCCATTCAACCTCATATTAGGTATATGCTATACCATTCAATTAACTGATCGCTTTAAATCTTGCCAACCAAAGATAAATGTAGCTATTGACAATTTCAATAAAACTGTGTATTATCTTCTTATAATAAAAGATAAAGTATATGGTTACGATTCAAAATGGATCGAACTAAAAGATCTTCCTAACTCCTTGAAAACGCAAAAGATATACAGGATGAAGGAGCTTCACTAAATACGTCCTAGACATTAAAAATTATGACCAACATTACAGTTATTAAAAGAAACGGCGCCAAAGAGCCGTTAACAATAGACAAATGGCAGACACAGGTAGCAAAGGTTTGTAGAGGAATAGCTGATGTGAGTCAGTCCATGGTTGAGATTAAAGCTCAACCTCACTTCTATGACGGCATTACTACTAGAGAAATTGACGAAATTACTCTACGTGCTATTGTAGACCTTATTGATGTAGAATCAAACCCAGACATTGGACATACCAATTATCAATATGTAGCTGGTAAGCAACGAGTCAGTATGCTTAGAAAAGATGTATACGGAAGTTATGAAGTACCCAGTTTATATGATATTGTAAAACGCAATATTAGTGTGGGGTTATACACTTCAGAACTGTTAGAATGGTACTCCGAAGATGATTGGAACAAAATGGATTCGTTCATTGATCATTCTAAAGATGAACAATATAGTTACGCAGCCATTGAACAATTAATTGAAAAATACTTAGTGCGTAATAGAAGCACTAAAGAAATTTATGAAACACCTCAGGTTCGCTATATGATTGCAGCCGCTACAGTCTTTCATAAAGAAGAGCCCAACAGTGCTCGAATGAAATACATTAAGGAATACTACAATGCTGCGAGTGATGGTCTATTTACTCTTGCTACTCCCGTGCTTGCTGGTCTTGGAACTCCTACTAAACAATTCAGTTCTTGCGTTCTTATTCGCAGTGATGATGATTTGGACAGTATATTTGCTAGTGGAGAGATGATGGCCAAGTATGCTAGCAAACGTGCTGGTATTGGTTTAGAAATTGGACGCCTACGCCCGTTGGGATCCCCTATTAGGGGAGGTGAAATAATGCACACCGGCATGATCCCTTTTCTAAAGAAGTGGTTTGGCGACCTGCGCTCATGCTCACAAGGAGGTATCCGCAATGCAAGTGCTACTGTATTTTATCCCATTTGGCATCATCAGTTTGATGATCTTATTGTACTTAAAAACAATCAAGGAACCGAAGAAACCCGAGTCCGTCATATGGATTATGGGGTTGTGCTGTCAAGTTTCTTCTGGAGACGATTCAAGAACAAAGAAGACATAACTTTCTTTGACCCCAACGAGGTACCTGACCTATATGAAGCTTTCTACAAAGATACAAAACTCTTTGAAGAACTTTATACTAAGTACGAAAAAACTCCGGGACTTCGCAAGAAGAAAATGAATGCCGAAGATGTATTCAAAGGCGGTATCTTAAAAGAGCGTACAGATACTGGGCGTATATATCTAGTGTTCATTGACAACGTCATGAACCAAGGTCCGTTTGATCCCGAGTATCACACCATTTATCAAAGCAATCTATGTTGCGAAATCCTATTACCAACAAAGCCATTCAAAAGACTTGATGACGATGAGGGACGTATAGCGTTATGTACACTGGGATCTATCAACTGGGGTGCCTTCCGTAATCCAGAAGACATGCGCCGTGCTTGTCGCATACTTCAGCGCAGTCTATGCAATATACTTGACTATCAAGATTTTCTAAGTATTCAAAGTAAACTAAGCAACGATGAGATTCAGCCTTTAGGTATCGGTGTCACTAACCTAGCCTACTGGCACGCCAAGAGAAATTACCAATACGGGACACCAGATGCATTACAAGATGTTAAGGCATGGATGGAACATCAGGCATATTATCTAACAGAGGCAACAATAGAATTAGCTAAAGAAAGAGGCTCATGCAAAGACAGTGCAAAAACAAGGTATGGTCAAGGCATATTCCCTTGGGAATTACGAGCAGAGGGTGTTAACGAGTTAGCAGACTTTGCCCCAGAGCTTGATTGGGAAACCTTACGTTCTAATATGAAGCAGTACGGTGTACGCAATGCAACACTTATGGCCATTGCTCCAGTCGAAAGCAGTAGTGTAGTTATAAACAGCACTAATGGAATTGAGCTACCCATGAGTTTGATCAGTACCAAAGAATCAAAGGCAGGATCATTTACACAAGTAGTACCAGAGTATCATAAGTTGAAAAACAAGTATCAACTAATGTGGGAACAAAAAGATTGTGCTGGATATTTAAAGACTGCGGCAGTGCTACAAGCATATGTAGATCAAAGTATTTCGACAAATACATTTTACAATCCAGCACATTTTATAGATCGCAAAGTTCCAACAACTTTAATTGCTAAGAATTTAATGCAGGCTCAACTATGGGGAATTAAAACATTCTATTATAGTTTGATTAATAAAGCCGGTGCTAAGATGGAAGACCGAACTCCAGAAGTTCATTATAATGGATTTCACAACGAGCGTGAGATTATTGAAGACGACCTAGAAGATTGCGAAAGTTGTAAACTGTAATGTTAGAAACAATTTGTGAAGTACTCGAAGACGCATATAAGCGTAATTGGATTACCAGTCGTGATGGTAATGTAAGTATCCGTCACCATGATCGTGACCATTTTTACATTACACCTAGTGGTGTTCGTAAACAAACACTGCAACCTGATCAATTTAAAAAAATACAAATCAGTAGATGGATACCTAGCGGTACTGGAACTGCTGATTATGCATATAATTGGCATGAGTTACCATATAGTGATATCAGTGCAAACTTAAAACCAAGTGGAGAGTTACCATTGCATTTTGGTTTGCAAAAAGAAATGGGTCAACACAAAGATGATGTTCGGGTGATAGTACATGTTCATCCAACCTATTGTGTTGCTGCCATGCATGCCGGTATTGATCTCAGTACTATTACCAACGCCTTTCCAGAACTTAGTCGTTATACCAAAGTAGCACCTAATGTAGGAGATGTTCCTCCTATTAGTCAAGAGCTTGCAGACCAATGTCATAAGATGTTACAATTAGACAATGACGGTAACATTGCTTTTGATATAGTGGGTATTAAAGGACATGGGGTCGTGGCTATTGATACTAGCCCATGGCGTGCCTACGAACACATTGAAAGATTAGAGCATATTTGCAAGATTGTTCTTGCATCAGGAAATTACTAATGAGTAAACAACAATACAACTTAAACACAAAGACAGACTATTTAAATCGCAAGATGTTCTTAGACCCAGCTGGTCCAGTTACCATTCAACGATTTGAAGAAGTAAAATACAATAAGGTTGCAGACTTTGAAAAAACAGCCCGCGGTTTCTTTTGGGTACCAGAAGAAATTAGCTTAACCAAAGATGCACAAGACTTTAAGGATGCATCAGATGCAGTTAAACATATCTTCACTAGCAACTTGCTTAGGCAAACTGCTCTTGACAGTCTGCAAGGTCGCGGCCCAAGTCAAATCTTTACTCCAGTCATAAGTCTGCCAGAGCTAGAAGCACTGGTCTACAACTGGACATTCTTTGAAACTAATATTCACAGTCGTAGTTACAGTCATATCATTCGTAACATCTACAACGTGCCTAAAGAAGTGTTTAACACTATTCACGACACACAAGAAATTGTTGCTATGGCTAGTAGCGTAGGCAAGTACTATGATGATCTACACAGATTGAATAGCTTAAAAGAAATTGCCGATCCTACAAAAGAAACAGTATTGGAACCAACACACATTCGTGCGATCTATCTAGCCTTACACGCAAGTTATGCCTTAGAAGCTTTCCGCTTTATGGTTAGCTTTGCTACTAGCTTGGCAATGGTTGAGAACAAAATCTTTATCGGCAACGGCAACATTATTAGTTTAATTCTACAAGATGAATTGCTTCACAAAGGTTGGACTGCTTGGCTTATTAATCAAGTTGTCAAAGAAGATCAAAGATTTGCCAAGGCAGCACAAGAGTGTCAAGAAGAAGTGTTACAAATTTATAGAGATGTTATTGCAGAAGAAAAAGCTTGGGCAGATTACTTGTTCCAGAAAGGACCAGTTATCGGTCTTAATGCTAACATTCTAAAAGACTTTGTCGATTATACAGCAGCCAATGCTTTAAAAGATATTGGAATCAAATATTGGAATACAGCGCCAAAAACTACACCAATCCCTTGGTTCAATAAGCACAGTGATACCAGTAAGAAACAAACTGCATTACAAGAAAATGAATCAACTAATTATGTTATTGGCGTAATGAGCGATGCAATCGATTATGAGTCATTGCCAGCAATGTAAAGGATAATAAATGGCTAAAATTCAACAAGACATAGTGGTCTTAAAAGTAAGTAAAATAGTTAAAGATAAAGAGTCAGATGACTTCTTAATTGCAGACATGGAATTTATAAAAAGTTTAGAACAGGTCTCACAAGAATTACTTGGGGATTCTGTTGTCGTTGAAATTGAAAGGATAGACGAAAAATGAAAGCTATAGTATGGAGTAAGTATCACTGTCCTTATTGCGATCAAGCAAAGGCATTGTTAAAGTCTAAAAATATTGAGTTTGAAGAGCGTAAAATTGGTGATGGCTTTACTAAAGAAGAATTGTTAGAAGCTGTTCCAAACGCACGTACTGTCCCCCAAATATTTTTAGATGGAAAATTAATTGGCGGATTTAACGAGTTGCAACACTATATACAAAACAACATGGAACCTCAGAGTTCTTTTTAAAGGATAAAAATGTTATTAAACAAATCAAAGTTTGATTCAGGAGATATTATTAGTCTTAAATTAATTTCTGGCGAAGAAATTGTGGGGAAATATATATCTGAAGATATGATGGAACTGACACTTACTAAAGTAGTCATGTTAGCCATGACACAAAAAGGAGTTGGCATGGCTCCGTTTATGGTTACTATTGATCCTGATAAAGAATATGCAATAAATAAACAAGCAATTATTCTTAAAGCTCACACAGACAAAGAAATTGCAGATCAATACACATATCAAACAACAGGAATACAACCTGTAAGTGCAGGAAGTATTATAAAGTAATGCCAAATGTAGCTAGAAAAGACGGGGTAGATACAGTATCAACCGGTCACGGGTGTGATAGTCAAACTGTCACTAATACTGGTTCTGGGAATGTCTTTGCTAATAACATAGGTGTTGTTCGTCGTGGCGATCAAAATGCTGGACATACATATCCTGTTACGATATTAGTTTTTGTACCAGACCCAGAACCTCCTCCAGATCCCCCGCCTGGCTACTTGGGAGGATATTATGTTGAAGAAATTATATGTGAAGGGCATACACAGTCATTAAGTAGCTATAGCCCTAATGTATTTGCTAATAATTTAGAAATTGGCCGTTTAGGGGATACATATTCTGGTGAAACCTTAACATCTGGCAGTCCAAATGTATTTGCTAACTAGTTGACAAACTAGTTTTTTCCTGTAAAATTTAAAAATGAACATATATCTTGATATGGATGACGTGGTTGCCGACTGGATGGGCTACGCAAAAAAATATTTACATATGGAGTGGGAACAAGGAGAAATGGTCCCCCTCAATCAATGGCGCCGTCTTAAAGATGATCAACGAATGTATAGCAAACTTTCTCTTAAAGAAGGAGCAAAAGAATTAGTTGATTGGTGCAGGTCCTATGTAGAAAAAAATCCTGGCACAGGTCTTTTTTTCTTAACAGCAGTGCCTCATAATAATGACATGCCTCACAGTTTCCATGACAAAGTTGAGTGGGCCCAAAAGTATTTTCCAGGCATTCCTGTGTTCTTTGGTCCTTATAGTCATGATAAATGGGTTCGATGTGAAAGCCCTGATGATATATTAATCGATGATAGACGCAGTAATAACGACGAATGGCAGCGACAAGGCGGCAGAGCCTTTCTTTACAAGAACTGGCCCGAGTGTAAACTTTGGTTAGAAGAGCAACTAGGAACACTATGAAAGTTGCAGTTATTGGTGCAGGTATAGCCGGACTCACGGCTGCTTATTATCTAGCAAGGGAAGGTTACAGAGTAACTGTACTTGAACAAGAATCTTACCCTGCTATGCGGACTAGCTATGCCAATGGTGGACAAGTCAGCGTTAGCAATAGCGAAGTGTGGACTACTTGGAGTAATGTACGTAAAGGCTTCAAGTGGATGTTTCAAAAAGATGCACCATTGCTAATACGTCCTACTCCTAGTTGGGCAAAGATCAAGTGGATGTCTCGATTTCTATTACATACCCTTGCAGGTAACTATGCTAGAAATACAGCAGAAACTATTCGACTAGGATTAGAGTCAAGAATACTGTACAAAGAAATTATTAAAGAAGAAAACTTAGAATTCGATCAAAGTTTCTGCGGTATACTGCATTTTTATAAAGACAACAAATATTTTCAACATGCACAGTCTGTAAAAGAATTATATAATGCTTACGGTTGTGAGTGGGATATATTATCAGCTGACCAAACACAACAAGTTGATCCTGCACTAGAAGATCTTGAAGAAGTTGTTGGCGGCGCCTGGACACCCAGTGATTGGACTGGAGACATACACAAGTTCTGTAAGGAACTTAGCCTCGTTCTTAAACGAAGATATCGTGTTGATTTTGTCTTTGAAAATACAATAGATAAAATTTCTGCTGAAGAAATGTTAGAAGAATTTGACAGCATAGTAGTATCGGCCGGTATAGGCTCAATTAAAATTGCAAAGTACTTTGGCGACAGCTTACCTATATATCCAGTAAAAGGCTACAGCATTACAGTTAATGTTAAACCTGAAGATATGAAATATATTCCTAAGGTTAGCTTGTTAGATGATCAAGCCAAAATAGTTACTAGCACATTGGGCAATAGATTCCGTGTAGCCGGTACTGCTGAGTTAGCAGGTGAAAATTACGATATCCGAAGAGATAGAATTGAGCCTTTACTAAATTGGGTTAAAGAAAACTTTCCAAATTTAGATGCTAGCGATTATTCAAGCTGGGCTTGTTTGCGTCCAATGACACCAAACATGATGCCCATAGTTAAAAGAAGTTCAAAACATACAAGTGTTTATTACCATACAGGTCACGGCCATTTAGGCTGGACCTTATCACCCGCAACTGCTAAATTATTAGCACAACAAATTAAAGGAGACTATAATGTCAGCAAATAAATTTCAAGAATTTACCAAAATTGTAGAAGCCATGGAAGGCGACTTTGAAAAGTTTTACGATAAAGAAGTTGGTGCCGCTGGTACTCGAGTTCGTAAACATTTACAAGAATTGGCTAAACTTTGCAAAGAAACTCGCAACGATGTTACCGCAGTTAAAAACGCTCGTAAAGAGGCTAAGTAAGTCAACGAAAACTAGGCTAAATACGTTATAGTAGTATGACCTAGGAGGTAACTATGAAAAAAGTATTAGCTATATTGTTGCTAGCGGCAGCTAGTTCAACTGCGTTTGCTCAACATGGCGGCCATCGTTGGCATCACGGACATCATAGACATTGGCATCACGATCATGGTAGATGGATAGTTCCTGCTATCATTGGAGGCGCAGTTGTTTATGCAGCTACTAGACCAGATCCGGTTATCGTACAACAACCTACAATAGTGTTACAACCAAATCAAGTTATAATTGACGGAGTTGTATATAACAAACAAGTTATGATTATTAATGGCGTGCAAACTGAAGTTCTTGTAAAGGCATCTTAATATGGCCTATAGCAATCAAGTTATTGATCATTATGAGAATCCAAGAAATGTTGGCTCTTTTGATAGGACTGACGACTCCGTTGGTACTGGCATGGTTGGTGCACCTGCTTGCGGCGATGTTATGAAATTACAAATAAAGGTGGACGATGCTACAGGTATTATTACAGACGCTCGCTTTAAAACGTATGGCTGCGGCTCGGCTATCGCAAGCTCAAGCCTTGTTACAGAATGGGTCAAAGGCAAAAGCCTTGACGAAGCCGGATCAATTAAAAACAGCCAAATCGCAGAAGAACTAGCTCTACCCCCAGTAAAGATACATTGCAGTATTCTAGCAGAAGATGCTATCAAGGCTGCTATAGAGGATTATAAGAAAAAGCATGATCTCGTTAACTGAGTCAGCAGCAAAAAAAATTAAACTACAACTTCAACGCAGAGGCAAGGGCCTTGGCATTCGGATAGGAGTTAAAACTACAGGATGCTCGGGACTTGCCTATGTTCTTGAATACGTAGACAAAATCTTTGAAGGAGACCATATATTTGAATCCAATGGTGTGCATGTTTATGTAGATGGTAAAAGCATAGCATATCTTAATGGAATCGAAATGGATTGGGTTAGAAACGGACTCAATGAAGGTTTTGAGTTTCGCAACCCAAATGAAAAAGACCGTTGTGGTTGTGGTGAAAGTTTTAGGGTATGAGCTTTTGGAGCAGAAACGATACTAAAGAATGGATTGCACAATTAGAAAATCGAGTTGAAGATATTGATTACTATCTACATCGAACAGTTGAATGGTGCGAAAATAATGGCATTTGGGATGATGAAAAAGTTTTTGGGTTAGCCTTTGTTACTGTGCTTTGGGTTTGCCATATGCGCGGAGAAGATGTTAGCCGAAAAGAGATAATTGAAATCATCGGAATCAAAGATTGGGAAGATGCCGAAGATGCAGTCATGGAGCTTGGTGATAAACTAAATGTGTTTGATCACGAAGAAATGCTCCAAATAGTGGCAAATTCACTATATAAAGACTAGACTTTAGCCAAAATAGAGTATATAATATATACTGTGTCCATTACTTTTGGTGAAATTTTATGACCATGCATTTAGAAGGGCCTTGGTTAACTACTACAGGCAAACGTAAAGGAAAACAGAAGTTTAGAAATGCCGATGAGGCAAGAAAGGCTAGAGAATTGGAAGAAAGTTGGAAAGAACTACAGAAACGTTGGAACGTTGAAGCAGAAGATCGCAAGCGCAAGCGAGCTATGTCTGCTCCTACTTTCACAACTACAGTTCAGCCCTATAGGCGCGATACTGGTCCTAAGATTCCTAGTCTAAATGGGGGTGTAGATATGGACGCTGCCGTCAAGGCAGCACCTAAAGTCTACACCGGTACTAAGATTAAGGGTATTGGTACTATGCATAAAAGCAATGCAGTTCCTATCTTTTCAGATGAGGAAGCTCAGGATATTGCTCATATGCGTCGTTAATATTTCTTAACATCCAGCGTAAAGGAGGAAAAGATGATACGCACTCTTATCAAGATTATTCTTGTATGTTTGGGTCTGGCCGTTGTTGGTTGGATCGGCTACAAGGTAGTCAAATTTAAACTTGATCCTAACAAGGAAATGACTATCAAAATGAGCGCAGTCACAGCCGAAGTTAGAAACAAGCAGTTAGAATGCCTAGCACGTAATATCTATCACGAAGCTAAAGGCGAACCTTTTGAAGGAAAGGTTGCAGTTGCACAGGTTACAATTAATCGTATGGAAAGTGGATTATTTCCTAACGATCTGTGCAAAGTTGTTTACCAAAAGAATGTTGTCTATGACAAAGTTTTATGTCAATTTAGTTGGTACTGTGAAAATCCATCTAATGTAAAACCTAAAAATTTGGCAGCTTATCGAGAAAGTGAAACTGTGGCCAAACAAGTTTTGCTAGAAGGGTTTAGGCTTCCTAGTTTGACAAAGGCACTGTACTTTCACGCCAAGCATATTAACCCGCAATGGAATCGTGAAAAAGTAGCTGTTATTGGTGGTCATGTATTTTACAAATAAGGAAACAATATGAATTTCGGTACACTTCGTGAGCTAGTTAACATTCGTCGTATGATGGACAGTATCAAAGAAAACATTGGACATTTGAGTGCAGAAACACTGGGATGGATTGCTGTTATCCTAGTTCATATGGCTACAATACCTACATTGGTTGCAGTTCTTACTGGACTTACAGAAAAGCTGCCTCCAGTCGATATGGTTGGTCTTATGTGGCTAGGTTTGTTCTTTTTCTTTGTACGATCAGTGATCGCTAAAGATTTGCTTAATATTATTACAATTGGATTTGGATTCTTTGTACAAGCAATACTAATGGCGCTCATTATTTTTAAGTGATCAAGGGCCTCTAAAGTATAATACTATTTTAGAGGCTTTTTCACCTATAAATAATAATCTATGAAAATAACTTTAGCAGATAAATTTATAGCTTGGCTCACACTAATTTGTGGACTATCCCTTAGTGCTGTTGCAATTTACTACTCAGTAGCTGGTTTAGTCAGTATCTTTGCGGCAGCAGTTGTGCCCATTGTTATTATGGGTGCAATTTTAGAAGTCAGCAAGTTGGTAGCTACTGTGTGGCTCAAGCAAAATTGGTTTGTGGCTCCTCGAGCTATAAAAGCCTATCTATTAATCGCCATAACATTATTGATGTTTATTACCAGCATGGGTATCTTTGGATATTTGTCCAAAGCTCATATGGATCAAAGTGTTGTTAGCGGTGATGTACAAAGTAAGATTGCTCTTTTTGACGAAAAAATCAAAACGGAAAAGGAGAACATCGATGCGGCTAGACGTGCTCTTAAACAAATGGATGAAGCTGTGGATCAAACCATGTCGCGAACAGACTCCGAACGTGGTGCAGAGCGAGCTGTCCAAATCCGTAGACAACAGCAAGCAGAGCGAGCGAGACTCCAAAAAGATATTGCTACTGCACAGGGCAACATTAGTAGACTTAACGAAGAACGAGCCCCAATTGCGGCCGAAGTCCGCAAAGTTGAAGCAGAAGTAGGGCCTATCAAATACATTGCGGCTCTAATCTATGGAGATAATCCGGATCAAAATCTGCTAGAGGCTGCTGTTCGTTGGGTCATTATCATGATTGTGGTAGTATTTGATCCGTTGGCTGTTATTCTATTGTTAGCTAGCCAGTATAGTTTTCAATGGTTTAGACAAAATCGAGCAGACAATGAAAACACACCAGATCCTTATGTTGCAGATGTAGGTGAAAAACCTACAAAAGAAGAGTTAACTGAGGAGGGTGCCCCTTGCCCAAAGTGCGGAACGCCAACGCTAAACGCACCTGGCATTGGCGAATACTGTCCAAATAAAGAATGTGATGTTCTTGACAACATTAAAGGATTTCAAGAATCTGCTGTCTGGCCATTTCCTACCTATGAAGAAATAACTCCAAAGACAGAAGAACCTGCACCTCATCATCCTGACACACATCCATATTTAAAAGAAGGATTTAAATATCCTCCAGGCTGGATGTTTCAAGCACCATTGGTAGCAAAGGCTGAAGAAACTAATACGAATACCATTACAGAACTTTCCAACGAAGAAATCGACGCCAAGTTAGATAAAGAACTAAACGAATCTACAATTGAAGAAACTGAAGAAGAAAAAGAAGCTCGTCGTCGTTGGAAAGAAGAACATCCTGAGTCTACAATTAAAAAACAAGAATACCTTAAAGAAGTTGGTAGGATTGATAAATTACCTTGGGAAAGCGATGAATCAAAAAAAAAGAGCAAGTACATAACCAGGGAACAACAGCAACAGGTCAAAAAGACCAAAGAATAGATTATGTGCAGAATGCCGAACAAGATTCTAAATCGTTGTGGAGCAAAATTTTAAAAAATAAGTAAATTTATGAGTCTTGGTAAAATTAATTTAATTACACCCCCGGATAAATTGTTTAATATTAATCCAGGTATTTTATTGGTAAAGCCCAGTGTTAAAGTTAAAATGCACTTTCAACAATTGCTTAGCCAAATTGACGAAGACATTAACGTTTATATTTTTGATACAGACGAAACTAATGTAGAATGGATGTTAAGTGTTTGCCAACAAGCAGACATAATCATTATAGATATCGACAGTTGTGATGCTGTTACAAAAACTTTTGTAAGTTTTATGATAGCGCAGCCAAATGTCTATTACTTGACTAGTGATGAAAACACACCTTACAATTTAATTAGTAGAAATCGAATTTATAATTTAGATTGGATTTTAGATACACTAAAGGAAGACAACGAGGAAGATGATGCAACAGAAGATTAAAGGTACAGCAGTTATCCTTAAAGAAGGCGAAGATGTAAATCGTGCTTTACGCCGATTTAAAAATAAAGTCGAAGATTCTGGAATTTTGAAAACACTTCAAAAGAAAGAATTTTTTGAAAAGCCAACTACTGCTCGTAAACGCAAAAAAGCAGCCGCAGTAGCTCGCTATCAAAAGAAACTCGAAAAAGAACAATTACCTAAAAAAATGTATTGACAGTCTTTCATAATTACTGTATAATATAAGAATGAATACAGACATTATGATTGACCTTGAAACGTTAGATACAGGTCCAAACGCAGCCATACTCACAATTGGAGCAATTAAATTTGATCCCTTTGGTGATGACATTAAAGAACCAAACTGTGATAAATTCTACGTAAAAGTAGATCCAGGCAGTTGTGACGACTTAAATCTCGACGTAAGTAAAGATACTATCGAATGGTGGAGTCGACAAAGTAAAGAAGCCCAGGATGAAGCATTTGATCCTGTTGGTAGAATCCATATACAAGATGCTATGAATCAATTATATAAATTTTGCTGGGGAGCAAAACGTGTATGGAGCCATGGAGCCGCTTTTGATATTGTAATTTGTGAAAATGTTTTTAAGAAATTACAAAAAGCAGTTCCTTGGACTTATTGGCAAGTTCGTTGTACAAGAACACTATTTGATATTGGTATTAATCCCGAAAGACCTCCAGTACTCAAGCACCATGCGTTAGAAGATGCTTGGAATCAAGCAGTTGGTGTTCAAAACATCTATAAACGGTTAAGAACAGCCAGCAGTATTGACGGTCAACTCTTTAACCCGTTAGCAAATCAAAGATGAGAATCGAAGACGAAATCAAATTAGATTTTAAAGACGTGCTTATCCGCCCTAAGCGTAGCACACTATCAAGTCGTAAAGAAGTTGAACTAAAACGTACATATAAATTTAAACATAGCGGCTGGGAGTGGACCGGTGTTCCTGTCATGGCTGCTAATATGGACGGAGTTGGCACATTTAACATGGCCGCAGAGTTATACGAACACATGATGTTTACATGTCTTGTTAAAAGTTATTCTTTAGAAGACTTTGTCAATAAACAAGAAATTCCATTCGGTAATTACTGTGCTGTAAGTACAGGCACTAGTGATCGCGACTGGACCAAGCTTCAACAGATATTAAATACTTTTACAGAATTACATTTTATCTGTATCGATGTGGCTAATGGTTACAGCGAGCACTTTGGTGACTTTGTTGCTAAAGTTCGAGAAAGATACCCAACACATACAATTATAGCTGGAAATGTAGTTACTGCTGATATGACCCAGGAGTTAATTCTACGTGGAGCCGATATTGTTAAAGTGGGCATTGGCCCTGGTAGTGTTTGTACTACTCGTGTTCAAACTGGCGTCGGCTACCCTCAACTTTCTGCAATCATCGAATGTGCGGACGCTGCTCATGGTCTTGGTGGACACATTATTGCTGACGGCGGTTGTACTTGTCCTGGGGATGTCGCTAAAGCCTTCGGAGCTGGCGCTGATTTTGTAATGCTGGGCGGCATGCTAGCAGGGCATGACGAAGGCGGCGGAAATGTGATTACTAAGTATTTCAACGAAAAAGTTGAACAATTTAGAATTGGTGAAAAATACGAATTTTCTGCTTACAAAAAACAGTTTGTAGAATTTTACGGAATGAGCAGTGATACAGCTATGGAAAAGCATCACGGTGGTGTTGCAAGTTATCGTAGCAGTGAAGGGCGTACTGTAGAAATTCCCTATCGCGGTCCTGTAAAAAATACGGTATTGGATATTTTAGGCGGCATTCGTAGCACCTGCACTTATGTGGGCGCACCCAGCTTAAAACAACTGTCTAAGTGTACAACATTTATTCGTGTCAATAGACAAATAAATGATGTTTTTCTGAGATAAATAATTTTGTAGAAACGCTTCGGGTTCTACAAACGGGCATGGTGCCCAAAAAATTAAATCTTGCTTAATTAAGGAGATAACAATATGAGCAAAGTCATCGGTATCGATTTAGGTACTACCAATAGCTGCGTCGCAGTCATCGAAAACGGAACCCCCAAAGTAATTGAAAATAGCGAAGGTGCTCGTACTACGCCTAGTATTGTTGCCTATGCTAATGATGAAATCCTAGTAGGTGCCAGCGCCAAACGCCAAGCTGTTACAAATCCAAAAAACACTATCTATGCAGCCAAGCGCCTAATCGGACGCAAATTTAAAGAACAAGCTGTACAAAAAGACATTGACCTCATGCCATATAAAATTATGGAAGCCAAGAATGGCGATGCATGGGTTCAGGCACAAGACAAAGAACTAGCACCTCCTCAAATCTCTGCAGAAGTTCTACGCAAGATGAAGAAAACTGCGGAAGACTATTTGGGTACAACGGTTACTCAAGCAGTTATTACAGTTCCAGCTTACTTTAACGACCAACAACGTCAAGCTACTAAAGATGCTGGACAAATTGCTGGATTAGAAGTTCTACGCATTATCAACGAACCAACTGCGGCTGCTCTAGCCTACGGTGTTGACAAGCAGGACAAGACAGATCGCAAAGTTGCTGTTTACGACCTAGGTGGTGGTACATTTGACGTATCTATCATTGAGATTGCACAAGTAGATGGTGACAAACAAATTGAAGTTCTTTCTACCAACGGTGATACATTCTTAGGTGGTGAAGATTTTGACCAGCGTATCATGGATTATCTTGTTGACGAGTTTAAGAAGGAACAAGGCATTGATCTTAAGAAAGACATGCTGGCTTTACAGCGTCTAAAGGATGCCGCCGAAAAGGCCAAGATCGAGTTGTCTAGCTCTGCACAAACAGAAGTTAACTTACCTTATGTTACCGCAGATGCCAGCGGTCCTAAGCACCTAGTTGTTAAATTAACTCGCGCCAAACTAGAAAGCCTAGTTGACGATCTTGTGCAACGTTCATTAAATCCCTGCCGTATTGCTATGAAAGATGCAGGCGTAACTGCTGCCGATATTGACGAAGTTATTCTTGTTGGCGGTCAAACACGTATGCCTAAGGTACAAGAAGAAGTTGAAAAGCTATTTGGTAAGGCACCGCGTCGTGATGTAAACCCTGACGAAGCTGTTGCTGTAGGCGCTGCCATTCAAGGTGCTGTGCTAGCTGGTGATCGCAGTGACGTATTATTGTTAGACGTTACACCATTGAGCCTAGGAATTGAAACCATGGGCGGCATTATGGCCAAGTTGGTTCAAAAGAATACAACTATTCCTACCAAGGCTAGCCAAGTGTTCTCAACAGCTGATGATAACCAGCCAGCTGTAACTATCAAGGTATTCCAAGGTGAGCGTGAATTTGTTCAACACAACAAGCTTCTTGGTGAATTTAATCTTGAAGGTATTCCTGCTGCCCCTCGTGGCGTTCCTCAAATTGAAGTTACACTTGACATTGATGCCAACGGTATTATGCACGTTAGTGCCAAGGACAAGAACACTGGCAAGGAAAACAAGATCACCATTAAGAGTGACAGCGGATTGAGCAAAGAAGAAATTGATCGCATGATTCAAGAAGCCGAAGCAAATGCAGAGGACGACAAGAAGAAGCGTGAAGAAGTTGAAACTCGTAACATGGTTGATGCACAAGTTCACAGTGTTCGCAAGGACATGAAAGAAGTTGAAGATCGACTAAGTCAAGAGGACAAAGACAAAGTTGAAGCAGCCATTAAAGATCTTGAAGACGCAGTCAATGAGAACGACAAAGATAAAGTTACTCAAAAGATCAGCGATTTAATGGTGGCAGCAGAATCAATCCGTAAAGCCAAAGAAGCCAAAGACAACGAACCTAAGGTAGACGAAGGCTTTACAGAAGCTGAGGTTAAAGAAGTAAAGAACCCAGCTTAATTGACACACAGACAGTTTAAGTGCTATTATAAATATGTGTAGGGTGCCGATGGTCGGGCCCTACTAACATTCTTGCTTATTAAAGGAGAAAATAAAATGAATGGAACTGTAACTCGTTTCGATACACAAGCCTTAGCCAAGGCACTTGTAGGATTTGATCGTATGTTTGATACGTTTGAATCCAGATTTGCTAATCAACTTAGCACAAATTATCCCCCGCACAATATTGTCAAGACTAGTGAATATAACTATGTCATTGAAATCGCTGTGGCTGGATTTAAGAAGTCTGAAATTAGCGTAGAAGTTGAACAGGACATACTGACTGTTCGTGGGGCTAGTGAAACCCCTAATGAGCCAACGACTCGTCAATATCTCTACAGAGGACTAAGCAGTAGAGATTTTGAACGTAGTTGGCAACTAGCCGAACATATGGTTGTGAAAGGTGCGGAAATCCGCGACGGAGTCCTTAACATCTCGTTAGAATACGTAATTCCTGAAGAAAAGAAAGCACGTATTATTGACGTTGTTGAGGTTAAGTAATAATAGCAGGGGGTAAAAACCCCTGCTACTTTTGGAGATAAAAAATGGCATCTACCGACGTAATTTTGGACGAGAAAATTAAACAGCGTATTGAAGAACCTCATCGCTGGAAAGTTATCTTACTAAATGACGATCATACACCAATGGATTTTGTAATTGGTGTGCTTACAGAAATTTTTAAACATACTCAAGAAACTGCCAAAGAAATTACATTAAAGATACATACTGAAGGAAGTGGTATTGCCGGTGTTTATAGTTATGAGATTGCAGAAGTAAAAGCAGTTGAAACGGTCAATCTAGCTCGCAGTAATGGCTTCCCATTGCAAATTAAAATGGAGGAAGAATGAGTTTAAAAGAACTAACTCATGAACAGCACAGAACAGCAGAAACACAACCCTTTGTTAAGGTTTTGTTTTCTGGAAAGATAGATCCAAAAATTTATGCGATTTATCTTTTTAATCAACATAGGATGTATGATGTATTAGAAGCCTGTGCAATGATGCACGGTCTTCTAAATGATTATCCAAGCATTCGTAGAGCTCCAAATATTTTTTCAGACTTTGAAGAGTTATGGGAAGATAAAGACAAACGACCCGACGTTCTTCCGTCAACTGATCGTTATATCAAACATATTATGTTGATCAAAGACGATCCTAAAAAATTATTAGCTCACTTGTATGTAAGACATTTCGGTGATTTGTCCGGAGGTCAAATGATAGCTAAACGTATTCCAGGAAATGGAAAGTATTATCAATTTGATGGGGATACAGATCAAATTAAAAATATCCTACGTCAAAAATTAGATGACAGTCTTGCAGATGAAGCCAGAGTTTGTTTTCAATTTGCTACAGAGTTTTTCCAGGACATGATGGGTGTAGTAGATGCTGGAAAGTAAAGTTTGGGACAAACTTGTAGAAATAGAAAAACTGTTCGAAAGCAAGTTTTATGCTACAGGAAGTATTATACATGAACCCGGTATGCACCGATTTAATCAACCAGGCTGGGTAAACAAAGTCTGGTTGAGTAGTCAGTACCGTAGAGCACACATTGATGTGGTAGATGCCAGGGAAACAAAAGGTCTGTGGATGATGCATTGTTGTGTTTTCCCCCATATACACAATCCAGCACCTATCTTTGGATTTGACGTAATAGCCGGAAAAAGCAAAATTACTGGATGCTTTATGGATTTTAGTCCTGCCGGTGATAATAATCATCCAATGCTCGAATGGTGGGCTGATGAAACTGGCAAATACGAATGGAACAAAGAACGCAAGTTACCAGACTGGGCACAGCGCATTTTTAGTCCGCATATGGTTGCCGCTGGTAATGTACAAAACGATGCTGAACTTGAAAAAATATTTAAAATTGCCAATGAGGGATTAACGCATTATCTCAATACTGTTGGTGAAACTAATAAGACTGCTGTAAATACTTCTCGAGAGCAAAATTATTATGCTCAAAATCAAAAACAAAACCCTCATACGCCTAAAGTTATGTCCAGTTTAGGATTAGACGAAAGTGATGTAAAGGTTTTTATACAAGAATGTTTATTTCCGGAATTGAAATATGAGTAACTTTGTAAAAAATATATTCCCAACACCTATCTATGCTGCTGTTAGTGACAATGTAGCAATTCAAGATCTTATCTCTAGTTTAGTTTACAAATGGAAAGAAGAAACTTTTGATAAACTAAAAAGTTCAGGAGTTCCAATGTCTGGACTTATGAGCTATCATTGGGATCTTAACACAGAATCTAATAGTAGGACAGATTTTGAAAAGTTTGGAATCACTACATTTTATACAGGAAATCTAGCACAAAATCCAGACTGGGCACCTGTAGTTGAGTTTATTCAAAATGTTACAAGTAGTCTTTTAGACGGCACATATAACGGTAAAGTTGCTATTACAAATATGTGGGCTACAATTTACCCTAAAGGTGCTTATGTTCCCGAGCATATACACAATAATAGCCTATACAGTGGTGTGTACTATGCTAAAGCAGCCCCTTATTGCGGAAATATAGTTTTTAAAGATCCTGCTTATATCTCTAAAACTATGGCATCTAAATTAAGTAACGGATTCCCATCAGTCTCCATTGTGCATACACAAGAAGTTGAATCTGGTTTAATGGTCATATTTCCTAGTTGGTTGCCCCATGCTAGCCAGCCAAACGAGTCCAATGAGGACAGGATTATCGTAAGTTTTAATTTAGATTTTCCTAACTGATCTCTAATAAATACTAAACTATGAGATCACATGACTTTATATTTGAAGCTTCGTTAGCCCCAAAAACGTTTTACGTAAAATCACGCCTAGAAAACCTCATTAAACGTCTCAAAAGCAGAGACGATTTTATGACAACAGATGGAGAATATATCAAAATTCCTATCTCGGGCGAAGAATTAAAAAATCTTGTCGATATATTAAAAACCAATTACGATGCTCAAGGAACTGTGATCAGTAACAAAAGAATGCCTAATTCACTAGGAGGTGTTCCTTTAAGTAAGTTAATGAAAACTTCTGACTTTGGCGGAAAAGCTGGAATCGGTGCTACCGGAGAAACAGAAGGTAAAGCAAACATTGGACCTACTACAGAGGCTATGAAAGCCATAGCCATTTTTACTAGATTAATTAATAGAAATAAATCTTCTATTTCAGTTCAAGACTGGCAACAAGTTGCTGCTGCCATGCAAGACAATGCAACTGACGTAAAAGAAAAAGGTAAAACAGTTTCAACAACTGCCAGTGAAATATCTAAAAGAGTATATGATGCTAGTAAAAAAGTACAAGACACAATTAAATTAGATATTAGACTTAGCACACCACCATTCCAGCGAGCAGTAAATGTAAATGAAAGCGACAAACAAGCATGGGGTGTACTACAAGGTATTTTAAATTATGTCAACTCTGAAAGTGATGTTGCAAAATACAGCAGATTCTTTACTAACAACAATAAACGAGATCCTGTAAACATTGGTGTTGTAGGCATTGGCGGCGATAAGGTAGATATTCTAGCAACAAGAACTGAACCTAGCGGAGAAGAAAGACCGCTCAGTCATTTAAGTATGAGTATCAAAGCTGGTAGTTCAATGTATGAACAATCTAGCGGAATGAATGTCGAAGGTATTGAAAAACTTTATGATATACTAGGATTAGATCCGTTGTCGGCAGCTGATGCTATGCGGGCAACAGGATTTGTTCCTAAGGATAAAAAGAAAGAAGATACTCCCGAAGAAGCCAAAGCACGAGTACAAGCTGTAAAAGACATATATCAAATACTTGGATCACAGTTAGAAGCATACATTACAAGTAAAAATGATGCCGGCGAATCAACCTATATTGAAACATTTTTAAATAAAATGAAAAACAGTATTCAAGGGGATCAAAAATTAGTGTATGTTAACTTTGATGCTCGAGGAACTTATAACAAATTAAATCCTCAGCTTATAGATATTTTAGCAAAATATGTAGACCTAGGAGTTACTGTAGACGTTGAATCAAAGTCTACACCTTATGTTTACATTATTGATAAAATTAGTGGAAAGCCAATTATGCACGTGAGATTGGCAATTCTTAAATCAGGTCGAATGACAAATACATTTGAATTAGATTATTTGTTAGATCTTGTTAGAGATTCTGTAAAAAAACATAACGCCGCTGCAAATCAAGCTCAACCAGCGACAACAGCAACAGCAACTCCAGCAGCCGAAAAACCTGCAACAGAAAAGCCCATTAATTTGGGTCCAAAAGACGCAGAACCCGGAAAATTACCAACAAAAGCCAAAACAGGCCCGCAAAACAAGCCCGTTGCACAAGCCCCAGCTTCAGACATTGAGGACGAAGAACCAGTAAAAGTATAATATAATTCCGTTAAAGCTATATAAATAGAATACATGGAAATATTAGCACTTTTATTTTTATTTCAAATCAAGCACTGGTACGCTGATTTTAAAATACAGACCTACATGCAAACTGTTAAGAAAGGCGTGTGGTTGGATCCTGTCGGTATGAGTCACACCTGTGACCATATCTGGACCACATTGGTTGTATTTCTTATTTTTAGTCTATACCATCCTATAAGTGTACCTGTTATACTTTTAGTTGCATGCCTAGAAGGTTTATATCATTACATGGTAGATTACATCAAGGTAAAATATGGTTGTAAAGATAATACTAAACCTTTATTCTGGAACCAGTTTGGTTTAGATCAACTAGCGCATCAAATATCATACTTGGTGATAGTATGGTACATATTGATTTAACTTAGCAGATAATACAAGTACAGTAACCTTTAAATACTAAAGCAAACTCTCAAGGAGCGACCATGAAGAGAACTTTAGTATTAGTCAGTGCGATGTTATTACTGGCATCACAAGCACAAGCAGAATTAGTTCAACAATTTAGAAATCCAGCCTTTAGCGGACAAGGTTGGAGCAGTCACGTATTAACAATTGATCAAATTGAAAAGAGTCGCAAGGACTCTATTGAAGCACAAAAGAAAGCAGATATTGCTGCTGCCGAAGCTGCTGCCAACAACACACCAATGGCACGCTTTATGAATTTATTCAGTAGTCAAGTTTATGCACAACTTGCTACACAATTAAGTAATAACTTGTTTAAAAATAATTGCCAAGGTCCAGACGGAATAGCAATACCAGGTTGTATTAACCCAAGTACAGGTGTGTTCACACTAGATGGTAATACTGTAACATGGGTTAAAACAACCAACGCAGTTACACTAACAGTTGTTGACGCAAAGGGAACAAGAACAGTAATTACTGTTCCTATTGCAAGTTTTGGATTTTAAGGAGCAGACATGTTAAGATTATCAATTATCACTTTAGCCGTAGCTGCTCTAGTAGGATGTTCAACTATTCGTCCATTGGGTGATGTAGAAATTAAAGATCCTCCTACAGTAAGCAAATCAATTATAAAAGAATTAGCCAAATTACCAGCACCAGAAGGTGCACCAATTCCAGTGGCGGTCTACGGATTCAAAGACATGACTGGACAACGTAAGCCTAGCAACACATTGAGTTTGTTTTCAACTGCTGTTACACAAGGCGCAGAAGCTTATTTAATTAAAAGTTTAATGGAAGCTGGAAACCGTCAATGGTTTACAGTTGTTGAGCGTGTAGGTTTAGACAACCTTTTAAAAGAACGCCAGATGATCAGACAAACTCGCGAGATCTATGATGGTGTTAATGCTAAGATGCTTCCTCCACTCACCTTGGCAGGTATTATTTTAGAAGGGGGTATTATTGACTATAACAGTAATACATTAACAGGTGGTACAGGATTCCGTGTTTTAGGTATTGGTCCATATACTCAATATACACAGGATGTAGTTGTAATTAGTCTTAGACTAGTTAGTGTACAAACAGGTGAAGTTCTTACTTCAGTAACCATTGAAAAGAATTTATTAAGCACAGCTGACGGTGCTACAGCACTAAGATTCTATAATCAGGCAACACAGGCTTTTGAATTTGATTCAAGTCAAACATTTAACGAACCTGGCAATTACGCACTACGTTCTGCTATTGAGCAGGGTGTAGTTGAATTAGTAAAGCAAGGGCGTCAGTTAGGCTTGTGGAATTATAAAGGAGCAACTAATGAGCTGGTTCAGAAGGCGCCCAATACACAAGGAACCTCCCCATCACCTTCCGCATCACAGAAACAGTCCAACGACGGACCGGCTGTTGGAGGAGACAAAAAATCGAGTGCAGGGTCAGTCCCTGCAGAACTCAGCGGTGAAACAGGAACAGGAAAAGCCGCTGTCAAATAATGACGGAATGTAACCGTCAAGGAGCAATAATAATTATGAAAAAGACTCTATTCGCAGTATTAATGATGTCAGCAGTAAGTGCTTTTGCACAATCTGCTGTGGTCGCCCCAGATCAACCAACAATTCCAACTATGGCTACAGTTAGCCCTAATGCAGTGACAGCACTAGGATCAGCAACTACTAACCGTGTGTTTATTGATCAAAGTGGTTCAACACCTACAGTTAATATGACACAAAATGGTAGCGGTAACGCTGCCGGTTCGGCAACAGGAACACCTGTTGTTACAGCCGTACCTAACAGTTCAGGCACAGGTACAAACAATTGGACACTAAGCACTCCAGTATACCTACGTGGCGACAACCAAATTGTTACTACAGTACAAAATGGTAACAACAACAGAATCGGTCTAGCCCTAGTCAATGACGCAGGTGCTAACGGTGCTAAAGTCACTATTCAACAAATTGGTAATAGCAACACATCAGATGTAGCTTGTGGTTATGGCACATCTAGCACAGGTACAGCATTAAGCGGTTGTAACAAATTAGATATGAATGTAAAGTTTACCGGCGACAGTAATCACTTACAATATCGCGGCACTGGTAATGATATTAGTACAGCCATTGATGTGGCTGGTAATGGTAATGCATTCTTTATGGATATCATTGGCAACAAGCACACACAAACTATTAAAGTTACCGGTGACGACAATGTATTCAATGTAACACAAACCAGTACTGGTGCTAACGGTAGCAGTGTATGGGTTGACCAAACTGGTACAGGTACTAAATTTACTATTGCACAAACTGGTACTATTGACAACGTTCTTAATCTAAAGAGTGTGGCCTCCGGAGGCACTTTTAATATTACTCAGAAGAACTAAGGAGAGGGCACATGAGAGTAGCCCTCTTTTTAGCAAGCCTACTACTGGCTAGTTCGGCACAGGCCCAAATAGGCTCTGTTACAGAGTTTAACGGTACCGCCATTATTAAAAGAGGTAAAGATACTATCACAGTTGCCAAAGGCACTACTGTTGAACTTAACGACAAAGTTGAAACAAAAAATGGTAAAGTTAAAATTGTTTTTAAAGACAACACTACAGTTAACGTCACAGAGTCTAGTAGCCTTGTCATTGACGACTTTGTTTACGATCCTAAATCGGGAGCAGGTAAACTTAATCTCAAAGCAGCATCAGGAACGGTAAGATACGCTTCTGGTAATATTGCACACAATAATCCTAATGCTGTAAACATTAAAACTCCTACGGCGGCTATTGCTGTACGTGGTACAGACTTTGTCATGTCTGTAAATGAAACTGGTGCCAGCATGGTAATGCTAATGCCTAGTTGTGAAATAGAACACAATATAAATTTAAAAGGCTTAACTTGTGGTAGCGGAGCTATTGATGTTGAAACTCCAGCAGGTATAGTTAAGATGAACAGACCGTATCAAGCTACCCTAGTTGAAACAGCAGCTAATCCTCCTAGTCCTCCAGTAACAGTGGCCCTTAACGGTGCACCTATCGGAAATAATTTAATGATTAATCCGCCTAAGACACAGAGCGGTATGAATGTTGTCCATGCAGCTAGACAAGCAGCACAAGCAACTGGTGATATGAAGAAAGACGATAAAGATAAGAAAGAAGAAAAAGACGATGCTAAAGATGGCGAAAAACAACACGCTGTAGCTAATAAAGAAAATTCAACTCAAAGTAAATCGTCTTCAGAGGAAAAAACAGATGCAAATAAATTTGCCAAGCAAAAAGATCCAGAAGACTTGTTGGCAAATCAAACAGCTAGTAGAGAATCATCGGAAGACGAGCACGTTTTTAAGTTATATAAAGATAAAAGTCAAACACAGCAAATAGGTTGGCAGTGGGAAGGGTTAAGTCAAAACGGACGCAACTATACTAATGTAGTATTGCCATTAGATACTAAAATTCAAGTAGTAGTAAGTCAAGACATGCAGATTAACAGTTATATTTTTGCTCCAGGCGGCCGAGCCCAAGGTAGCATAACAGTGGTGCAACAATACAGATGAAAAAAATATTATTAACATTAATGTTGATGTGTTCTAATGTATTTGCCGCAGGATTATTTGACGGCAAATACAGTCAAAACCAAGTTTTTGATGTAGCTCGTAGCGGTTGCGGATCAGTAGGAGCAAGCTGTTATGTTTACAACTTTATCAATCCGTTCATAGCACCTTATACAAATTGGACCAATGTTACTTGGGCAGCAGGGGACTATGTACAGTTTTATGACACAGGTGCTGGATCTAATAATATTGGTTTAAAACAATACGCCAGCAACGGAACATATAAAGGCATCATATCATCCAGCGGATATGTTCAAGCACTAGGCGATGGTATTTTATACATTGGTGTTCCTAATGTAGGTGGCGGCACAGGATACTTTATTAGTAATAGTGCAGGCTATAGTTATGGACAATCTGCTACCTTTACAGTCCAGACACTAAATCCTACAATGACACAGTTGAATAGTTATAGTGCTTCAAGTACTCCCTTAGCATCGGGGCAAACTGCGGCACCGTCAGGGCCTCCTCCTCCTAGCTGGCAAGCTATTAGAACAAATAGCAATCCTGTTGTAATTAGCAATATCTATCCTACCAGTTATAACAGTCCAGGAAATGAAGGTGCTGCTAACGCTTTTGACGGCAACAGTGGAACCAAATATTTAAATTTTGATAAAAAGAATGCAGGTGTTACTGTAAGATTAAGTCAGGGTCGTGTCGTCCAAAAATTTACTATTACTACTGCTAATGATTTTAGTGGACGTGATCCTACTAGTTACAAACTGTACGGAAGTAATGACGGTGTTAACTGGACATTGATTAAACAAGATAGCCTAAGCCTAAGTGAACAACGTTTTTGGACCAGCCCTGAAATACAGACAGGAAATACTACTGCCTATGTTTACTACTTTATGTTGTTTCCTACAACCAAAGCAGGCGAAGGTTGCGGTTTAGATTGTAACAGTATGCAGATTGCTGATATTACTTATTACTATGATAGTAATGATGGTGTAACCAGTACAGACCAAGCTGCGGGGTCTACACCTGCTAACCCAGGACAACCAGGTAGTGTATGTAGTGATTGTATGAGTAGTGAAATTACTGCTACACAATTGGCAACATTAAATGCGGCACGCTCAAGATTAAATGCTGTAGTGTTAGGCAACAGAATTGATTTGTATAGCGACGGATCTGGAAATATAGTTAATATAGAACAAGTTGGTAATTGGAACAAAATACAAGGAATAGGCGGAGGCAATGCCCGCGTTGCCGGCTTTGGCACTGCGGTAGATATCAAACAGGGCGATTATGGTTCTGGCAAAAACTTAATTGAGTTGTATGTACAAGGTAATGGAAATAATGTTACTATTAGTCAAGCACGTAGTATGACTGGCACATTGGATGGACAAGAAAGTGGCGGACACTACTTACAGTTAAACATGACTGGGGATATCAACACAGTTACTATGCGTCAAGGAAATGATGGTGGTGCTAGTTCTGGACACTTTGCACTATTAAATGTTAATGGTAATTTTAATAATTTAACTATCAAACAAGCTAATAACAATGAAAAACAATTCTTTGGTACAGTAGGCGGAAGCAGTAACTTTATGAATGTAACACAGCAGGGTACAGGACTACACTATCTTGATTTGACTCTAACAGGTAATGGAAACAGTGCTACAGTATTACAAAAAGATTCCGGCGGCCATCATGCTACAATTGCCTTAACTAATGCTGGCGGTGCAAGTACACTAAATCTTACACAACAAGGTGCAACGAATCAAGTTTACAGCATACAACAAACTTGTGCCAATGCCGCTGGTTGTTCAGTTTCAGTAACACAACAATGATAGACTGGAGCTTTCCTCCTGATATTCAGGCTCAGTATGATCGTGTTCTAGCACAAACTCGAAAGTTACAAAAAGAGTTTGGTATAGAGCCTCGAACAATTGAACAACGTTGCCAAGACTACCTAAAACGTCAAGAAGAAGAAAAACGCAGGCAAGAAGAACTAGCTAAACTATCGCAAATAACCGGTCAACGTCGTCCTCCTCCTAAGTGGAAAGTGTAAATACTATTTTAAGGAGAACACCATGACTAAGTTTATATTAGGTGTTCTACTCTTACCCGCCGTTGCCTTGGCACAGCCCGTAGTGGTAGAAAAGCCTGTAGTCTGCGGTCCAACGAGAGATGTCATTAAAACTTTAATAGGTGAAGATATTAAAGAAACGCCTCAATGGACTGGTGAAGATGATACAAGCAAATTTTCAATTTTCGTTAACACTAAAACTGGTGATTGGACCTTTATACAGTTTAATGAGAAAATTGCCTGTGTTCTTGGTACAGGTGAGAAAAGTCGATTTATCCAAAATAAGACAACAACCTAACTTTGTAACGAAATTGTAATCATTTTGTGTTTAAATAGTAATGTGTTTTACACATTCACTTAACACAAGGAGACACAAAGTGAAAAAACTATTCGTGACACTACTGGCGGCCATTGCCGTTACAGCACAAGCACAACAAGTAGCCGGAGCGGGAGCAACATTCCCAGCTCCGGTTTATTCTAAGTGGGCCGCTGATTATCATAAAGAGACTAAGGCACAAATCAACTACGGAGCTTTAGGTTCTGCCGGAGGTATAAAACAAATGGAATCTAAAACTGTTGACTTTGGTGCTACAGATGACCCAGTGAGCGCAGAAGATCTACAAAAACGTGGATGGCATCAGTTTCCCGCAGTTATCGGCGGTGTGGTATTAGTTATTAATCTAAAAGGATTCCAAGCAGGAGAGATTGTATTAGATGGTAAGACTGTGGCAGACATCTATGAAGGCAAGATTAAAAACTGGAACGATCCTGCTATTGCTCGACTAAACCCTAAACTCAAGTTTCCGGATCAAGCCATTACCGTAGTCATTCGTGCTGACGGATCGGGAACAACCGCAGTCTTTACTAACTACCTAGTACAGGTTAGTGAAAGTTTTAAAAATAATGTAGGCGAAGGTAAGGCTGTAAAATGGAAAGGCGCTACTTATACTGCCGGCAAAGGTAATGCAGGCGTAGCAGCCATGGTACAAAATCTAAGTGGTAGTATTGGCTACGTTGAATATGCGTTTGCCAAACAAGGTAAGATGACTCATACTGCAATGTTAAACAAAGGTAAGATTGTACAACCAGATGATGCAACATTTAAACTGGCTGCTAACACAGCTGATTGGTCAGTGCCAGGAATGGCTGTTAATCTAAACAACAAAGATGGTTGGCCTATCACAGCCGCTACCTTTATTTTGGTGCCAAGAGAAGGCGGAGCAAGAACACAAGAAGTACTAAAGTTTTTTGATTGGGCATACAGCAAGGGCGACAAAGCCGCTGAAGACCTAGACTATGTTCCATTACCGGATAAGGTAAAGACACAAGTCAGAGCCGCTTGGGCTAAGAACGTCAAATAAAATAAAAGCCCCTTCCGGGGCTTTTTTATTTGTTAAACAAATATCGTTTATGTAAATGCAGCCTTGCATTGTTGTATTGAACAGCAGTGATAACCAGTGCTGCTATCCAAGGTAGTACTGTAGCTACCCAAGGAACAAGCCCTACCCACCATGTGGCCATTAGTGGTTCTTTCATCAGCATTAAGAACGCAACAGCAAATAGTACAAATGATCCTACAAATACTGTGTCAGGCCAGCGTGTAAGTATTTTACTAACCAGTGTTGCACCAAACAGGATAATCGGCACACTGATTAATAAACCGGCAATGATCAATACAAAGTTTCCGTTAGCGGCCGCGGCAATACCTAATGCGTTGTCTATGCCCATAACAGCATCAGCAACTACAATAGTAGATATAGCGCCCCAGAATGTGTCTTTGGCTTCTACTTCGTGTTCGCCATTATCAAATACCAGTTTCCAACCAATCCATATCAATGCCGCCGCACCAATGGCTCGCAGTCCTGGAATCATCAGTAGGTAGGTTAGTGCCGCTACTGATACAAAGCGTATAGCAATAGCACCAAATGTACCCCAAAAGATTGCCTTCTTGCGTAAGTGGTCTGGTAATTTGTTAGCTGCCATTCCGATAACAAGTGCGTTATCGCCAGCTAATACAATGTCTATCAATATGATAGCAAGAAATGCCCAAAGGGCTTGGAGTGTAAAGAGTTCCATAATTTTCCTTAAAGAGTTATGGTCTCACTTCTTTGTCTATGCACCGGGCTGTTACCGTGTTGACGATACATAGAGCCTTTACAGGCTAGTTACTCCCCAGTTTTATTTATAATAAATACAATACTATGAAAAAAATACTACTTAATCCTTGGACAGCACTGGTTACTTTAATCTTAATTGTTTTAGTAAGATTTTGGGATCCTAGTTTTGTAGAGTCTGTTAGACTACGTTATTTTGATCAACTTATTATAGGCGAGCCTGCAAAAACTATTCCAGTACATACTGTAAACATAGACGAAGCGGCCTTGGACAAATATGGACAATTCCCCTTCCCCCGAAACATCTATGCCAATATTGTTAAAGATCTTTACGATCGTGGCGCTGGCCTTGTCGTTTTTAATATTCTTATGCCAGAGCAAGACCGATTTGGCGGCGATGCTCAATTGGCTAGGACTCTCGAGCAACATCCTGCCATACTTCCTCAAATAGCCAGTACCAAAGGCAAGAATAAAACATTTGGTAGTGCAGTACAGATTGTAGGCAGAGATCCGCAAGGAAACTTTGTAGAGTATCCCGGTATCATTGCCAATGTACCTATTCTAGAAGAGCGTGCAGCCGGCGTAGGTGTAGCTAACACATTCCCAGAGATAGACGGTGTTGTACGTCGTATGCCATTGTTAGTTATGAGTGGCGATACTGTACATCCTGCCATTGCATTAGAGACACTGAGAGTTGCGGTAGGTGATACTAAAATACAAGTTAAAATCGGAGACGTGGGAGTCGAAGCACTTAGAGTTCCTAAGTTAAGCAAGATTACAGTAGACCCATTGAGTAGAGTTTGGATTGATTGGAGTCAAACTCCAACTGAACATAGTTTAGCAAACCTGCCTAAAGATTTTAACGGTGAGATTGTTATCGTTGGTCTAAGTGCGGCAGGCCTAGTACAACCTGTTGCTACAGCCAAAGGAGAAGTATGGCCGCAGTATATGCAGGCTAGTTTGTTAGGTACAATGTTAAATGGCAGCACGATTAGCAGACCTGCCTATGCAGACGATTTAGAAATTGCTGCCATTGCCCTAGCTGGAATAGTTTTAATATTTTTAATGAGGTGGACCTATGTTGGTATTGCGGCAACGGTTGTTACAATTGGTGGCGTTATTGCTGGCAGCATGTTTGCTTACAGCCATTACTTATTCTTATTCGATAGTACTGCCTTTGCAGTTGGCGTGGGCTTGGTCGCTTTGCATGCCTACATGGTAAAGTTTGTTTCAGAGTTTTTACAAAAACAACAGATTAGAAAACAATTCCAAAGTTATCTAAGTCCAGACCTTGTTGCCAAGCTGATTAAAGATCCTAGCTTGTTAAAACTAGGCGGCGAAGAAAAAGAATTGTCAATCATGTTTACTGACGTTCGCGGATTTACTTCGATCTCTGAACACTACGGCCGTGACGTACAAGGTTTGACCAGCATCATGAATCGTTACATGACTGCTATGACACGTACTATTTTAGAAACAGGCGGAACACTTGATAAGTACATCGGTGACGCACAGATGGCTTTCTGGAATGCACCGTTAGATGAAACTAAGCATTGTAAAGATGCTGTAAAAGCTGCGTTAGAAATGTTAGGGAGTTTAGATGCGTTTAATGACAGTATTAAAGAAGAAGGTGTTCCGCCCTTTGGCATGGGTATTGGTATCAATACTGGCGTTGTCGTTGTTGGTAATATGGGCAGTGAGCAGCGTTTTGACTATACTTGTCTTGGTGATGCTGTCAATCTTTCATCCAGACTTGAAGGACAAAGTAAAAACTATGGCGTCCTCATTGTACTTGGTCCCGTAACTGCTGAACGTGTAGAAGGCGAGTACTTTACAATTGAATTAGACTGTATTGCTGTTAAAGGTAAGAAAGAAGGTGTAACAATTTACACAGTATTCTATAATCCCGCAGACAGTGATTTAGCAGAATGGAACCACAATCGTGAAGTGCATGATTTAATGCTCGAATATTATCGTAAACAACAATGGGATAAGGCCATAGCATTAATCGAAACATTAAAAGGCAAGTTTGCCGGAGGAATGGATCATTATTATGAACTATGGATTGAACGCATTGAAGAAATGCGTAGTGCTAACCTTCCTGTTGACTGGGACGGTGTATTCAGAGCAACTTCCAAGTAAACCTTACAAGGTATGTCCTGAAGTAGTTACTGCTAAAGATACGCCTTGTCGAGTCGCTACACCTACAGCAGCTATAGTACACCGTATAGAAATAAAAGAAGATCCGAGAGATAAGAAAATTATCGAACTTACAGAACAAGTTAAACAACTAGAGGAAATAATTCGTGCCTTACAATCCGCTCGATGATATTATGTGTTGGTGGTATGATGAAAGCGTAAGGCTTTTTTTAATTGGCTGGTACTGGCCTAATTTTGTTATGGGTAATTATGACGACTGGACAAAATTAGGTATTACTCTTAACGGAATGCGACCCGTAAATATGTGTTCAAAATGATGTATGCAAAATTTATTTGTATATGGCGATAGTTATAGTAGTAGTCAACTTGATCAAGTTGGCCCAGGTTGGGCTTGTCTACTTTCACAATCTCTCAACTTTAATTTAAATAACAGGGCTGTGTCTGGTTGCAGTACACACTATCAATTTTTTAAATTAATTGAAGATTGGCAAACAAACCAATTTCAGGACGGTGATCTTATTATTTTTGGAACAGGGTATCCAGAAAGATATCATTTTTTACATCAAAGAATAGATCCCGAATCAGCCAACATACATTCAGAAAATAAATGGGTAAGAAAAAATAAAAAATATTTAGACTGGTATCAAGGAAATTTAGATTACGATTATTGTCATTATAATCAAGGAATGATTCCTCATGTATTACGCAGTATTGCAGAAGCAAGACCTAACCTAACTATTATAATGCCTCAAGTTTTAAGGCCATTTTTTACATTTCCAATAACTTGTCCTAAAAATTTTTTTATTTTAGATTTTCAATTACATGATATTTCAGTGAGAGAGTTTGATAATTTTGATTTCCCCGACTGGCACAAATACACCGGTATTGATCTAAGAATGAATCATCTATGTATAGATAATCTTAAAATTTTTTCTAATATGTTAGAAAATATATATAGAACAAAAAGAGTTGAAGAAAATCTAGAATCTAAATTTCTAAAAAAAGTATTTTTTAAATCATTAAAAAATGAAAAAGATATTAAACAAGTAGTAGATCAAGGTTTACTCTATGAACCAACACACATTAATATGCCTTGTTTTTTTAAGATTTTTTAATCTTTGCTAGTTTAATTACTTCAAAAAACTTAATCCAAATCCAACCAATATCTAGTTCAAACCAGCGACGACGAAATTTAGGATTAGCTGGATCAAGATGGTGATTATTATGTAATTCTTCACCGCCTATTAATATTCCTATAGGACTTACATTACGACTATGATCATCAGTGTCCCCATTGCGATATCCCCACCAATGTCCTATACCGTTGATAAAACCTGCTGCCCAGAACGGAATCCAGATCATTTGTATGCCCCATATTAATAAACCAGGCAGGCCAAAAAGAACAAGATCTATGATCAACATAAGAATGAATCCTGCCTGGTGATATCGAGAATAAAATATTTCTAATTTATCTTTAGGAGTACCCGAACCGTATTTTATAACAAAGTTGGGATCTTTAGTAGCTTCGTGATATAAACTCCAGCCGCCAAATATTAATCGCCATATACCGAATACGTGAGGACTATGCGGATCTCCCGGAACGTCAGTTGATTGATGATGTTTCCTATGAACTGCTACCCAAGCTTTAGTTGTCATACCTGTTGTGAGCCAAACCCAGAAACGGAAAAAATGACTAAGGACAGGATGAAATTCTACTCCCCTATGGGCTTGACTTCTATGCAAGTATAAGGTTACGCTGATAATTGTTATATGTGTAAAAATAAGGGTTATTAATAACCCTTGAAAGAAAGTAATATCTATCATATAATATTACTTATCTTAGTCATCTCCGGCAGCGTCTTTAACTTCTTGGGGAGTAGCCTTGCGTCCCTTTGGACCAATAGGTTTAGCTGCCTCTTCTGTTGCTTTTTTAGCTGCATCTTCTTCACGCTTCTTTTTAAACGGATCAATATTAATCTCTTGCTCGGCAATAATACGTTCTTTGTCAATGGTCTTACCACGTAATTGTAGAACAACTTCTACCTTTTGATTTAACCGAATAAGATCGTTATCAAGCATACGAATACGATCAATAAGAGCAATAAGAGTTCCATTGGCTTGTCCTATAACAGGCTTGATAACAGTAGTTACCCATTTCCATACAAAATAGATAAAGTAACCCATTCCGGCAGCAGACACAATAGGGAATCCGTACTTGTTAATTAGATCTGCAATATTATCCATTAGTCTCTCCTTTGGTCTGTTTGTTCTGCTCTACTAATACGATAATAGTCTGGTTGCAGTCCTAAGGCGTGACTAATTTTTACGTCTACACGTTGTAGATCATTAGTCATAGTATCAACGCGAGCATCTAATCCCTTGATAATACCTGCCATACCGTTTACTGAACTAGTAACGCCATCTAGAATAAATTTAAGTGTTAAAAACACAAAGTATCCTGCTGCTAATGCAGCGGCAATTGGAAATCCTACATCTGCTACTAGTTTAAAAAATTCACCCATAGTTTTCGCTCCTACAATCATATTTATAAATAAAACTATGAGTTATTTGTTTTGGATATCGATTGGAATAATTGGAGCCGCTGTTTGTTGGTGGTTAATGGATTGGCACGATCAACACGAAAACGGGGATTGACAACAAATACGAATTAATCTATAATATGAAAGAACAAGTAAAAAGAAGTTTAACCAAAACAATTACTTGGAGATTAACTGGAAGTGGTGCAACATTTTTAATAAGTTGGATTCTAACAAATAATCTTATAGTAGCAAGCTCAATTGCTACTGTACAAATAATTGCAAATACTATTCTATATTTTGTTCATGAACGAATTTGGAATATTATAAGTTGGGGTAAAGAGTAGTAAGTTATTGCTGTATGAAGCAAAGAGAAAAGTGTTCTGGACGCGGGTTCGACTCCCGCCTGGTCCACCAAAAGCAGTTTTGAACACAGTTAGATTTGACCCTTCCGAGGATGCTAGAGGCTAATTCGAATATGCCCCTTACTAATATCTAGATTGTCAAACACAAACTGCTTTTGATGGGCCAGTCATGGTTTCGACAGGGCAAAGAGTAACAGAGTGGACAGCTCGGCAATGCAGAAGCCGTAGGGTTGGGGATTCCCGGCCGTAGAAGCAAACTAAGTAAATGCAAAAGCAAATACATTTGAGTATTTCACAGTCGACTTCGACGTTACAGCAATGAACGACGAGCGATTTGAAATGGCGGCCTAAGAAACCGCAACTCCGGGGTAGGACTTACCTTGTAAAATAAACAACCATAGGACCTTCGGGTCCTATTCTTTTGGCGAAATTTCCAATATATTGCCTCGAAGTTGTGCGTACACGCACATGTTTTGTTTGCCAAACAGTGTATAATTGTAGATTCATTTTAAAAGGAAAATTTATGACTACAACAATTACAATTAAAGATAAACCGGTAAACACGACGTATCAAAATGTTACAGGACTAACAGGGGGCACTGGGGATGGTGCCACATTTGATGTAACAAAAACCAATGGAGTTTACTCTGTTGTTCTTGACTCGTTAGCTGCCAGTGCTGGTACAGGTTATGCTCCAGGCGACACTATTACCCTTGCTGGTACAGCACTAGGTGGCACAGTCGCTAACAACTTGATTGTTACAGTTGCTACAGTTGGCACTGGTGGTAAGATTGCTACATTCGGCGTAGTAGGTACCGGTCGTGTCGGTGATGGCACTGTTGACATTAGTGTAGATGTTACAGGCACCTCAGGCGTTGACACATACACTATGGGCGGTGCTAGCACAGAATACACAATTACCAAGACTGCCAATAACATTGAATTAGACAGCACATTAGCCACTAACGTTGAGTTTAACCTTGCTGATCACGAGCGTGTTGTATTCACAGACAAAGCTATTGCTTATGATGCCGCCGGTCGCGCAGGTGATGTATATGCATTGTTAGCGGCCGCCCTTGGAGTTAATGATGTTACCAAAGCTTATACTGGTATCGGTATCGACCTTGCTGACAAAGGTTGGACCAACAAACAGTTAGCAGAAGCATTGTTAAACACAGACGTTTATAAAACAGACGCTGGCGGCGTTAGCAATGAGACTTTTATCAAGCACGTTTACAAAAACGTTATGGGCACAGATGCTACGTTAGCGGATGTAACAGGGTTAACTAATTGGATGACTGCTAACAAGTACAGTCAAGCTGATGTATTAGTTGCTGCCAGTGAATTACCAGCTTTCGAAACTGCCATTGGCCTAGTTGGGTTGGCGACTACAGGTATTGAATATACTCCTGTAGTTGGTTGATTCTAAATTAAAATTAGATCACAAAAAAAGGGCTCCGAGAGCCCCTTTTTTATGCTTGCGCTTCACCCCAACGCAGAATAACGTTGGCTGGTACAGAAGTTCCTGCAACTTTATAAACGTTAATAGCTAGCACATCTGGACCATTAGGGAAGGTTCCTCGTCCGCCAATTGCGGTGCTAGTAAGCTCTTTAAGCTCTTCAAGCTGTAGTGTACTAGTTTCACCCGGATTACTAATGAACGAGAATACCTGTTCTCCAGGTAACGCATAATTAGCACCAAATTCGAATGTTACGTTAGAAGCGGCAGCAATAGCCGAAGTAGATGCTTGTGTAAATACCACACGTACTACAGTTGTAGCGCCGAATGTTCTTGTTGATACACCGTTTACCGTAGTACCAGCAGGGAATTGTGTATAACTAGGAGCAATCTTAGTACCAATTACTGCTCCAGAAGCATTCCATGTTGCTTGAGTAAAGAATATCACAGCAGAGTTAGTATAGGATGCAGCACTACCTGCAGCGGTAACTGTAACAGTTTGGTTATTGCCGCTACCAGCCGGAGATGTAGAGTTAGCATTGGCACTCATAGTAATTCTAGTATAGGTTACAGAATTAATAGTAATGAAACTAGAAGTAATACCAGTAATTGTTTGACTGCCAGTGATATATGTTGCTAAACTTAGTACATCACCAACTGCAACACCTGCTGTAGAAGCCTGAGTGTTTGTAATTAAGAAATCGTTTCTTCCTGAGCTTAATGCACTGGCATATCTAGCAGTAGCAGCTGAAGTAACTGTAATTGTTTGATTGTTTCCAGAGCCGCTAGTACTTGATGCATTAGCTGCTGAACTCATCACTACACGAGCATAAGCAACACCGCTAACAGTTGCATAGTTTTGTGTGATACTACTAATTGTCTGACTGCCAGTTAGTAAAGTGGCCAAGCTTAATACGTCTGTAGTAGCAGCAGTAGTACTTGCTGCCTGTGTCTGAGTAATTAAGAAGTCTGTTCTAGCATTACTTAACGCAGAGCCATATGTTGCTGCAATGCTGCTAGTAACTGTAATAGTTTGATCTTGACCTGGACCATTATTGCTATTACCTGAAGCAACGTTGTTCATTATTATACGTGCATAAGTTTGCCCGCTGATAGTAATATAATTATTTGTAACACTTGAAACTGTTCTTGCTGGATTTAAAAAACTTGCATTGAATACGCTATCGCCGGCTCTAATTGGGGTAGTAAGACTATTAACAGTTGTTTGTAGTATTAAAAAGTCTGTACGTCCAGTTGACAATGCTCTAGCATATGTTGAGTTTGTTACTGTACTAAAAGAAGGTGCAGTCACAGGATAAGTAACAGCACTAAAACTTATAGCAGTTAGTGTTGTTGTAATAGGAGCAAAACTAGTAGCAGTTAAAGTTGTAGTAAACGCACCTTGAACTGCGGCTGTAGTTGTAGTAGTTCCTGCACCCCATGTGACAGAACCGCCCGATGCAATTTGTGCAAAGCTTGGCTGGCCGCCGGCTGCTTGGCTGTTTAATCCTACCCAAGTAATCTTTGTTGGATCTTCTGGATAGTTACTAGGATTTAGCACGCCTTCAACAACAATACCGCCAGTACCAGTATCAGATGTTACTGAAATAGAACTTAGTAGCAACTGCGCTCTGTTTAGCAATTCTCTTTCACCTAGATCTCCTGTCTGTGCGTTACTTACGCTAGGAGCCAATCTAATCAAGAAAGCTGTTGTTTTACTTGTACTTGCGCTAAAACCTGTAGCAGCATAGTTAAAGATGTATCCTCGATCGCTGTCAAACTGACCGTCAATCATAAATGCTGAACCCCAATGACTAATAATTGGAGTAATAGTATTTGAAATTAATACTACGCCTGTATTTCGTGTATGACTGACTGCTGTTCCGCCGGAGAATGTACGCTGAGATCCAGCAACGAATTGTGTAAGTGTTGCCCCTCTAGTACATCCGGTTAGACTTGTACCGCTGTTTCCAGTATATCTCACCAATTCAGTATCAATAATTACAACACCGGATGATGGGAAACTTGAAGCATCATTCAGAGGAATAGTAGTTTGTGAAGCATCGATATTACTTGGTAATTTAGTTCTAGCACCTTCGTTGACAACTTCGTAACGTACAGGCTGGTTACCAGTTCTCATATAAGCTTCTGTGTTAACGTTACTGTTTCTAAAACGATGTGCAAATACATAATTGCCTTCTGGACCTCTTAGCATGAAATCGATAAAACCAGCACCGTACCATGTGTGCTGAATACCAATCATCTGCATCTTGCCAATATCAATATTATAACCGCTTGGTCCTGACCCGTTGCATGGATCTAAATTCCAATTTTCTTGAGGAACTTTAAGATCGATAATTTTACATATTTTAACAGAGGCTGCATTATTCACTCCTCGATAATCCGGAGCCACGGTCATTTGCGTATCGCTGATAACTTCAGTAACTGTATGAGTCATTCCTCTAATAACAATTTTATCTCCGCTAGCTAATTGCTGTGTAAATCTAGTGCTAGTTCCATTACACAAATTGCTATTGGCGTTAATTGCTATGACACCAGCAATTTGGAAAGTACTTGATCTACGAACGACATATAATTTTTGTCCGTCATATTCATAGAACATACCGTTTTGGTCGTCGAAGATACCTGCACGCACAGTAGCACCGTGCCATTTTCTTATGGTCATTTGGCATGGACTATCTAAATCTGGATTAGTGTTACCTAATACTGTAATGGCTGATACTCTAAAAGTACGCTCGTCAACAATATCAACAACTTCGTAAACACCATTATAACCGCTAGTTAATACACCACTAATTGTAACCTGAGCACCGACTTGGCATCCGTGATCAGTATCATCTAAATTAATAGTAATTGTACTGCCAATTGATGTACCTGAAGAACTAATAGATCTTATATCGTAACTTGGTGCAAACAACGCACCTGTGTTATACATTGCACCTTTACCAGACTGGTAACGTATGTATTTTTTACTCATACGTATTGCTGAAGCGCCGTGTGCCGGACCGCCTGTTCCTAATTGAACTCCCCCGTCAAATGGTCTGTGTAAGAAATAACTATCTGGTCTACCATAAAGTATACCGGTTAATGTATTAGAAATAGTGCCAGCAGCTCTTGCAGTATAACGTAGTGTAGTTGCTGTAGGTACTTGCTCAACAAAATATGCGCCAGCAGCAAATTGTGCATTTGTACCGCTACTGGTTATTTGAACTGTAATTGTATCTCCAGGAACAAATCCGTGAGCCGTAGCAAATGATGCTTCAATAACAGCAATAGCACTAAATGTAATACCTGTATTTCCGCTGGCAATTTGTGCATTAGTTGGTGTATTAATTGTAAACGCACTGATGAAATCTCTACTAGGTGCTGTAATTGCTGTGCCATTAGTAGTAACTGATTGAATTAGACCGCCAGGGCTAACACTGGCAACTTGAACAGTCGCAGCAGTAGCTACACTGACAATTTGGAATGTGGCATTACCACTTCTAGGTGTACCCGAAACGGTAATGCCAGTTATCACACCAGTTGATACTGAGCTTACTGTAATTGTTAAATCATTTGCAGGACTTGCTCCTCCTAATGCTGTACCTAATATTCTTATTTGGTTACTAACAGCGTATCCAGTACCTCCAGCATTTACCGTAGCTGAATACACTCCACCAGAATAGGCCACATTAAATGTTGCATTGATACCTGTTCCAGATATGTTTGTCCCCGATAAGGCGATATAATTATATGCTGGCTGTATAGTCAATGTATCGCCAGCTTGGTATAACTGACCGCCATTGTTTAATGTAAATGAAGTAACTTGCCCGTTTGAAACGCTGGTAATAGTAATAACAGAGTTGTTGTTGCCTCCGTTGATTCTTACAGTATTGTTTGCGGCATAGCCAGACCCTGCACTGGAAATAAACACGCCGGTAATTGCACCTGTTGTAGTAGTGTATGCAATTGTTAATCCGGATCCAGTGCCGGTAATATTAGTTGTTGCACCAAACCCGTCTGTGTATCCTGTACCGCCGTTGGTTATCGCTAGGGCCAACGCTCTACCAGTGCTGTCATTGGCTTCTATATCAACAGTTGCTCCGCTACCTGATCCTCCAGTACATGGAACGTTTCCTTGTGTAAAGTAACTTGTACCAAATGTTTGTAAAGTACCTACTGTTAGAATTTTACCTATGGTGATACCACCAATTGATACTGTATCTCCTGCGGTGTAATTTCTTCCTGGATTTTCAATAGTAACATTAGTAACACTACCACTAGATAGCGTAGCATTTACTGTAAGTCCTGTTCCAGTACCGCCAGTGGTCGAAAGACCTGTTGAATTTTGATATCCAGATCCGGGAGTAAGGCTACCGTTATCTAATGCAGCCACAGTATCTTTATCGCTGGCTGCTGACACAGTTATTGTGGCATTATTAGTAGGTACTGTGCCGCCAAGTGATGTTCCTAAAATTGTAATTGTATCATTTACGCTATATCTACTACCGGGGCTTACTACTGAAGTTGAATATGTTGTTCCAGATCTACTTACATTGAAAAGTGCATTAGTACCAACACCGCTTGTAGAATTTTGCAGTAAGTTGCTGTACGTTTCGTTAGTTCCTAAGTATTGAGTAGTTAGTGCTCCGCTAAGAGAAACAGTATTACCTACAACGTTTGTTACAGCAACAGCTTGTCCATCTCCTCGATCAAAAACTAAACCGGGACCAATACCAGCTAAATTGTTAACTTGTATAGTTGTATCCCCAATGTTACCATTAACTGTTAGGGTAGTTGTTGCTGCTACTCCTCCAGATCCAGTGATAGCTGTAACTTGTGTACCAGTAACAATTCCAGTACCAGATAACGGAGAACCTATAGGAGGAGGACTACCAGTGAAACCGATAATATCTGCTCCAGATGGTGTAATAAGTTGTGTAGTAATTGAACCGCTAGATCCCGCTGAGAAAACACTAAAGGCAGGGTTACCAACAGCAGCTCCTGTATAATATCCTGCCTTTCTTAACTGTGTATATGTTGAACTTAATTGTTCACCATTTGTAGTACCAACTTTTGATTTTGCATAAAATGTAAAACTAAAATTAGTAGGCACAGAGGAAACTAAGAATGTTCCTTCTGCACGACTAAAACCTGTAACGCTGTTTGCCAATGCTTTAATAGTAAACGGACTATTAACAGAAAGCCCATGTTCGTTTACTGTAGTTACAGTAATTAAGCTTGCACCAGAGTTGCTTGTTCCTGCACTTGCATCAGTTACTACGCTTACTACAGCAATGTCACTACCCGGTATTTCATACACGCTAGGATAGTTACGCATTAAAGCAATAGCCTGCCATTTAGTAGGCTGTAATCCATATTCAAAGTCAGCATCCAACATACTTTGAGGAATACCAACTTTCTGACGTTCCATAGCATCAGTTGCAATAGAATTTAGTCTAACAGTTTGTTCTTTGGCTTCAACAAATATTTGAATAGCGTCAGTGATCATCATTGAGCTAGTATCAATATCTAGCAACAGAGTAGTTACTTTTTCGTTGCCGTAAAGGGCTCCTGGAAAATCTTCGTCGTAATATTCACTATAAGTTAAATCTGCTGAAATACTAGGGTCTGCAAAATTATACAATATTGTATTTCTTGTAGTATTGGTGATTAACAGTATGTCTTTCAGTTTGTAAAAACCTGGGAATTTAATTTTACCCCTGTTTGTTGTTGGAGTTGGCAATTGATCTAAACCTTGATCGATAACATTGATAACAATATTGGCCAAAGTGTTGAATTTTGTAATTCCTCCAGCTTCTGGAGTATAGGCAAGATTTAGAGTTTGAGGGACTTCAATACTAGAATCTAGTAGCTCTTGATATGGTGTTGCTTCAATATTATTAAAAATAAAGTTTGTAACTAAATTTTTAATGAATGTATGTGCAGAAACTTCCGGATCTCTACTACCGTCAATTTGAGGGATACCATTTTCAAAATACTTACTGGCATTATTAACTGTTTGCCAATTTCCGCCTTTCTTTAAATCACTTATATAACCTTCTAAGATATAGCTAGTGTCTCGGCGACATTTGTCTGCATTGTAAGTGTAAAAAATAAAAGGACTAATATTTTGATTAATGTTATATTGAATAAATGAAATTACTTCTTCAATTATAAATTTTTTGTTTAATTCTAAAAGAGCCACAGTATTAGGATACTGATTTACATCAGGTAATACAATGCCTGGTTCAAATTTATAATTAAGTATTTGTTTCTTTGCCATTCTTATTCCTCTTAGCTCAATGCTATTCCCATAGCAATTGCTCTAGTATCTACGTATTTTTTATTAGTTATATGATTAACAGTTGTTGGAGGAGTACTTGAAGTAATATTTCCAGTGACAGTTAAATTTTCAGCAGTTGTTGTTCCAGTCAACGCAGAGTTAGTAAACATAGTAGCTTTAGACTCGTTAGTAACATTACCTAACCCTACCATTGCTTTTGAAATTCCAGCAACCGTTCCTGTAAATGTTGGATTATTGATCGGTGCTTTTTCACTAAGCCCGTCGTCAACATAAGTTTTAACAGCAGATTCTGTTGGTATTGTAGAATTGCTATTTCCAGCTAGACTAGTATCTATAGTGATTGCATTTACTTCTACTGCTGAGCCAGTAAAATTAAGAGAACTTAAATTAATAATGTTACCGTTATCTTGGGCGTCAATATTGCCTGTAAAATTCAAGCTGAATAAATTAACTTCGTCATTTAATATGTCATAGCTGAAAGTACTAGTACCGCCAAAGACACCATTATTGTTATATTGAATATCACCAGTAACACCGCCTGGAGGATTAGTAGAGCCACCTCCACCTCCACCTCCACCGCTTTGTGCTACCCAAGTTAATGATCCTGCTCCGTTAGTTGACAACACAGTTCCAGGTGCGCCGTCTGTAGAAGGCAATTGATAAGTTGTATTAGAACTTAATGATGCAGGTGATTTTAATGCTATGTAAAATGTGTTAGCATTATTATTAAATCTTAAATCGCTTGAAGATCTAACAGTAAGAGTTGAACCAAATGATCCAGATGAAGTAACTGTAAGAGTACCAGTAACTGTGCTATTTCCTGTTATGCTAGCACCGCCTGAACTAAGTGTTAGACCTGTAGCAGATAATGCACCGCCAAAGGATCCCGTCGATCCAACATTAATAGCACCCCCAATACCTGCACCGCCTGTAATTTGTAAGGCTCCGGTAACTGTACTAGAACTGGCAGTGCTATTTTGAATTAATAACGGATTAGAAATAGCACCGCCATTAAAGCTACTAGCTAAAGAGAGAGCACTCCATGTGCTAGTTGCTCCATTAAAATATAAAACTTGTCCATCTGTTGCTGTAGAAACATTAACATCGGCAAGATCATCAAGGTTACTACCTGGAGGTTTTAAATTCCATGCGGTTCCACCCCAGATCCAAGTATTTGAACCTACGGTAAAAAGTTGACCTACTGATGGATTACTGGGAAAATTTATAGCCATAATGTTTGCTTTTAATATATTTAGCTTCGGTTTACAGTCAGGGGATATTGTCCATTAAATGGCCAGAATAAGTACCTATTGGGACTGTTTTGTAAACTTTGCGTGTCAGTATAACCACCGCCCGAGTCAGCTAATCTATTTTTTGTTGTATATTTTTCTAACCATCTAATACAATCAGCGGCTTTATATTTTTTTCTGTTACCTAACAAACAAGCTAATACACCAGTAACTTGGGGAGCAGCCATACTAGTTCCTTGTATTTTTTTAATGAAAAAACTAGCATTATCTGGATGAGCCACTGATCCAGATGCAAGTGTCGCGCCAACCGGCATGGCACTTTGTACTGCTTCTCCAGGAGCATATACGGTAATCCCTGGCCCGCAACAACTAAATGCAGATTTGTATTCTGTTAAGCTAGCTTGTATAGATCCTACAGATATAACATCAGTTGGACCATTTGGTGTAGATCCTCTATGGTAATATCGAGTAGAGCCGCCGCTGGTTGTAAAATAATTGTCATAATCGAGTCCGCCAGGGACATCAACTTTATGAGTGTCATTTCCGGCGGCTGCTACTAATATCATACCTGCATCTATACAGGCAGTGATATCTGCATCTACGCTGGCTACCCTGACCGGATGTGTATAACTTCCCTGATCTTGATTGTATATAGTTTGTACCATTCCGTAGTTACTTTCCGGAGCTGTTCCTGTCCAGTTAGTACCTCTATAATTTCCGCCTGTAATGTTTGAGTAGTAATTAAAATAACCCCAACTCATGTTTACTATAGTCGGCTTAAAACCTAGTTTTGATACATGCCAAAGTCGCATCATGTTAAAACTGGCACTAATACCAAATGCATCATCATCAAAAATCTTTATGGCAAATATATCAGCACCTTTAGCCCACCCATATCTTCGACCAGCTGCCGTGCCAGCACAATGGGTACCATGGCCATATGAATCAGTATAATGTAAAGGACCTTGAGTGTATGTGTTAGTTAATCCAGAAATTTGCGGCCAATTTACTTGTTGCAATCTAGAAGTTACACCGTCTTGAGCTAACCATTCTGGGTGACCTATTTCTATACCGCTGTCTTGAATAACAACATCAACTCCGCTACCTATAGCAGTATAAGGGTGACTGTAATTGTAGTTTAATGTTGTATAAGGATTAGTTGCGCTCATACAGGCAGGAAATGCCCAAGCATAGTGTGCATTATTTTGTGCTGTCGATCTACTATGATTTCTTGACGGATCAATTTTGTTTCGTCTTAGAAAGATACCGTTTTCAGCTTTACTTCCATAACGCACATCAATTATTCTAGGATCTTGTTTTAATAATTCTGCTTCTGATCTAGTAAGAACAACATCAAAGTTATAAAGACTGTCATTCTTTTCGTTCCACATTTCTACTTTTCTTGTAGGAACAAATTGATTTGTAGATCCTAGACTACAAATTTCCTCCATTAAGGAGTCAATGTCAACGCCTTTATGAACTGTGACTACGCAACGATTTTGATCTTCTGTACTCATTATGTGTATAAAGGTATGTAACGAACATTCCCGCCTACTGTTACTCGTAACCAGCTTGACGGTGAAGCTGTATTGCTAGGTGTTCCTGTTGTTGATCCAACAGTTAATGCACCAGTCATTTCTAAATCACCATTTAAAACAATAGCACCGCTACTGGATCCTGTATTAAAAATAAAATCAGATGCGCTACTATAAGTTGGTGTTCCAACGCCAATACTTTGAATTGTTGAAGCTGTGACCGTATTAAAAATTACACTATCAGATGTGTTTAATGTTTGATCAAAACCATTACTAATAGTAATTGTGTCTGTAGTAGCATTACCAGTTATAGTAATACCAGCGCCGGCCGATATAGTAAGATTGGTTGTTGCATTTTCAGCAATCAAAGTTGCATTTGGAGTTACAATTGTATGGAAAGAATTTGAAATACCGGTATTAGTTATTGTAAGCGTATCTGAACCTGGTGTTGTACTAATAGAAATACCAGTACCTGCTGCTATGGTTAAAATGTCGTTGGTGATCTCGGCAACAATGTCACTTTGGCCAGACACAGAGATTGTTCCAAATGCAGGACCACCGCCACCTCCTCCGCCAGTTCCAGTGATTGTGATAGTGTCATTAGTTGCGTTTGTTGTAATTACAATATTATCTCCTGCAACTAATGTAAGAGTATCGTTAACTTGATCTGCTAATACACTAGATTGCCCTTGAACAGCAATAGTTCCAAATGCTCCTCCTCCGGCGCCCACAACATCAGACTCGTTGGCCACAGCTACCCACGCACCATTGTGTGCAAAATATAATCTAGATTGATCAGCTGCATAAGCAACCATACCTTGATATGTTGTTGGGTTTACTTCTGATTGTAAACTTGTTAGTGTATCCCAATGAAATCTTATTCTACTCTTTTGCCCGTTGGCATTAACTGCTCCAGTAACACTTAGAGTATTAGAATCCCAAGATAATTCATTTAGATCATCTACTGTAGTACCGCTAGCTGGATAATATGTTAATTTTCCAGCAGTGCCGGAAAGTACTGTTCCGCTACCACTACCGCCTCCTCCTCCGCCTAAAAGTCCTGCTGGAACAATAGGCGCAATCCATTGGTTACTAGATCCATCTTCATAATAGATATAAAACGCACCAGTAGACGAATTAAACCATAAGCTTCCTTGTGTAGGATTTTCGGGAGGAGTTTCAGTTACACTGACTGAAGCATTTAACAAAGTTCCGCCTAGTATAGTACCGTCAAAAATTCTAAGGCTTTTTGACGTACTGTCGTAGAAAATCTCCCCTTTGTTACCGGAAATTCTATCTAATTCTGACTTAGATTTAGGTAATAAACGTAATGAACGTACAGGTATAGACATAAGTTTTCACTCTTTATTGATATTTATCGGTAGCGTGCTTAATAAATTTTTGTCAAAATGGTGTATTTTTCTTACATTTTCTCTTGATTTATCAGTAGAAATACTATATAGTACACTGACATACACACAAAACAAACTTTAAAAGGAAACAAAAATATGAAGAAAGTTTTATTATCAGTATTATTAGCAGGTCTAGCGGGTATTGCTTCTGCTCAAAATTACCTTTCAGTTGATGTAGATCAAGTGAGAGGTGTAGATGGTGCTAAAAACAGCACAGCACAATACGTTCGAGCTGGAAAGGCTTTTGGTAATCTGCAATTAGGATTACAAAGCCGTACTGCTACAGTTGACGGCGGCGGCATGCTCAACAGCTTAGAATTAACTGCGGCAAACCATCGTTTAGTTGTTGCTGGTCTTAAGCCTTTTGTAGGTGTTGGTCATGACAATGGTTTTAACGGTAGTGGATCATTTCAATATGGTTTACTTGGTGCAACTGCTGGGACTAAAGTTGGTCCAGGATTTGCCCTTGCCGGAGCAAAAACAAGAGTCAACTGGGATAATGCTAATCCCAAGCAAACAGTAGTTTTTGCAACATACAGCTTACCTATTGCTAAACAAGTTTCATTAAACTTGAATGCTAGCAAGTCTTATCAAGACATCAAGGAAAACGCTGTTGGTTTAGGATTAGGTTTTAGTTTCTAAATCCTCCAAACTAAAGAAAAGGGGCTTGACTGCCCCTTTTCTATTTTTGTATAATACCTACTATGAATGAAAAAATAAAACAAATTTGGAATGAGGCAGCAGCTTCCTACACTCAAGCTGAGTCAAGTAGAGAAACTCAAGAAAATTTTTTAAACAGATTCGCTGAGATTTTAATTCGTGAATGTTTGATAGCTGTTGATAACACAAATCAACATCATGCTTACACAACTTTTGATAAGAGTTTGATTGAAGCTACAATTCAAAAGTCTAAAGAATCAATCAAAAAGCATTTTGAATAATGTCATCTCTTGCAGAGTATTTTGCCAAACATCGCCCCCAACCAAAATGGTACATAGGCGATCGTGTGTTCGGCCGCTGGAATAAAATTCCGTTCGTTGGAACAGTTGGCAACGACAACATGGTCTCGGAGATCGAAGGACCTAGAGTTAGCATACATCTAGATCTTCCTATCTTTTACAAAGACAAAGTCCATACAATAATTTTTGTCGGCCAAAAAGACATTAAACGTCTAATTGATTATTGATTTTTTCAATAATCCTAATAGAAATAATTATAGGAAAAACCTATTGATTTCCTATTTTTATAGGATATATAATACACATATAGAACAAATTGTTCTTAGTTTTCAAACACACACTAAAGGAGAATGATATGAAAACAGTTGGTAGTAAAATTGAGAAGTTTGCCGTAACAGGCGTTAACCCAGGTAGTGATAAGTTTTTTGACATTACTGATGAAAGCTTTGCAGGTAAGTGGAAGGTAATTGTTTACTATCCAAAGGACTTTACATTTGTATGTCCAACTGAAATTGTTGCCTACGACAAGTTGGCAGGTGATTTCAAAGACCGTGATGCCGTATTGCTCACTGGTAGTACCGATAACGAGTTCTGCAAATTAGCATGGCAGAAGGCTCACCCAGATCTTGCTAAAATCACACACATTCAATTTGCCGACACACAGCGTGGTGAGTTGTCATTGATTGAACAGTTAGGCGTTTTCTATGCACCAGCAGGTGCCGCACTTCGCGCAACATTCATTGTTGACCCAGACAACGTTATCCAACACGTAACTGTCAACAACTTGAACGTTGGCCGTAGCCCAGAAGAAACACTTCGTGTATTAGATGCGCTACAAACTGGCGAACTATGTGCATGTAACCGTTCAGTGGGCGGAGAAACACTATAATGGCATTCAACGACGCTATCAAAGAAGCGTTGCCAGAATACGCAAAGGACACTAAGTTAAACTTGGACGCTGTCCTTTTGCGTAGTACACTAGATGCAGATGTGGCCATGGGATGTGCTGTGGCTGCACTTGCCGCAACTGGTAACGGAAAGGTACTTGCTGTCATGTTAGCAGACAACCCTGTTCACGCTAGTTCTGCTATGACAGCCGCAAGTCTAATGGCACAAAACAATGTATGGTATCCATATGTTGAAATGGCCAACGATCCTCAGCTAGAGGGATTGCCAGCACAGTTACGCATGAACGCTATTGCAAGTCATGGCGGAACTACCAAGGCTAATTTTGAAGCATTTAGTTTGGCAGCTAGCATTGTGGGCAAGTGTCACTTCTGTGTTAAAGCACATTACGACACACTCAAGAAGGAAGGCTATACTGTAGAACAACTTCGTGACATTGGCAGAATTGCTAGTGTTATGAACAGCGTGGCAAAGGTTTTAAATAGTTAAATAAAGGGACTGCAAAGTCCCTTTTTTAATGAGCCATTGCTATGTTTATTATTAACTTTTTCAAAAGCATTATTGAAAGAATACGCGAAAAACGAGAGTTTAAAAAACGTCTCGAAGAAATGCGTAAGCGTGATCCTTTTATATACAAATGATACTTTGGGGAATAAACGCACTTAATCACGGCAGTAGTCTGGCTGTTTTTAAAAATGAGCAGCTACAGTCGTTAGAAACTTTTACAAGTGATACGCTTCCGCACGATGCTATTACTAAGAACCTGCATTACGGAACACCTGATAGAATATTCTGGTACGAAAATCCTTGGCTTAAAAAAGCAAGACAAGTCTATGCCAAACAATATAAAACAGCTATGGACATGTCAGTAATGCCAAAGCGTAAACTTAAAGAATGGGGAATAGGATACGCACCAGTTACTTATACACCTCACCATGCTAGTCATGCTGCCGCAGGCTATTATACTAGCCCTTTCAATCACTGTGCAGTTGTTGTTCTCGATGCCATAGGCGAATTTGAATGTGCAACTATCTGGGAAGGTAAGCACGGAGAACTAAAGAAAGTATGGAGTCGTAATTATCCAAATAGTCTAGGCTTATTCTATTCAGCTTTTACAAAGTTTGTAGGATTAACTCCTATAAAAGATGAATACCTATTACAGAAAATGGCAGAACAAGGCAATCCTGCTGTGTTTAGACAAACAGTGAATAATTATTTTAATTCTGGTATAGTAGACTTGACTTATAACTTTCATCGCGGTGTTGGCGATTGGAATGATAATCAGCTAACTAGTCTTCAAGAACAATGTGACCTAGCTGCCGCAGTACAAGAACGATTCGAAATAGAAGTCAGTAAAGTGATATTATTGGCTAAACAATTAACCAATGCTGACAGTTTAGTTTATATGGGCGGTTGTGCTATGAACAGTCGAGCTAATCAAAACGAAGTAGAGCCCTTGTTTAAGTATCGATGGAGTTTGCCTAACCCGGGAGATCCTAGTAGTGCTGTTGGGGCAGTGTTATACCATACTCAACAAAGAGAATGGAAGTATAAATGGCAAGATGTTAAACACATCAAAATTAAAATTTAAAGGAATAATTATGGCAAAGCGTATTTTAGTAATGGGTCTGCCGGGTGCAGGCAAAACTTATTTTGCAGAAAGACTTAAAAAGTATCTAGAAGATTTTTCTCGAGCAGATCAAATGCCGTCTGAGCGTTTGATGCATCTCGAACTTCCTCCTACATATTGGAAAGCACAAGTAGATTGGTTTAATGCCGATGATGTGCGTAGACGTTTCAACGATTGGGATTTTAGCAAAGAAGGTCGTATCCGTCAAAGTTTGCGTATGCTAGAGTTTGCCTTAAAATGCACAGGTGATTTTGTTATTTGTGACTTTGTGGCACCATTGCCTGAAATGCGTCATAACTTTAAAGCCGATTGGACTATTTGGATTGACACAATTGAAGCTGGTCGCTATGAAGATACTAATAAGGCATTTACTCCTCCTGATGTCTACGACTTCCGTATCACTGAACAAAATGCTGAAAAATGGGTAGAGTTTGTAGGACAACATATATTAGACAATCGTCGTAGACCTACCTTTGATTGGCAAAAAGAAACGGTACAAATGTTAGGTCGTTGGCAACCATGGCATCCAGGCCATCGTGCGTTATTTGAACGTGCTATTGCTAAGACTGGGCAGGTGTGTATTATGATTAGAGATTGTCAAGGCTGGAATGGCAGCAATCCGTTTGCCATCGAACAGGTCAAGAGTTTTATCCGCAGAGACTTAGATCCTTTATATCAAGGACAGTATGAAATAATTGTTGTTCCTAATATTGTAAACATTACCTATGGTAGAGATGTTGGTTACAAAATTGAACAAGAAGTATTTGATGAAGCTACTCATAGCATTAGTGCTACAAAGATTAGACAATCAATGGGACTTAAATGACATCAGCTGAATTATTTGCCTGCTTTGGTGATGTAATAGAATTAGATTTTCCAAAATGGAATGTTGGGTTCGCACAGGATCTTTTAGATAAACATCCGGGCTGGAAACAGTACAATCCCAGAAAGGCAAATAAACGTTATGGATTAAGTGTTACTAGTTTAGATGGGGGGTACAGCGGTATCCCCGATCTTGACAGTTTATTAGAATATAACAGAATTAATAACACTCAATATCATGAAACTGACTTCAACATTAGAACAGACATTGTTCAGCAAATTCCTGATTTAAAAACTGTGTTAGATTGTTTTTATCCGAGTGTTGGACGCTGTCATTTTTTAAAATTAGATTCAGGGGGATTTTTCCCTCCGCATAGAGACAATGGTCCTACAATACCGAGTCAGACTTTTAGAGTAATTGTTCCATTAGGAAATACTTCTCCAAAAGAATGGCACTGGATTCAAGAAGGAAAACTAACTAGACTTGACACTGGAAAAGCCTACGCAATTAATACTACTAAAGAACACAGTGTTTTTAGCTTTGTTGATAATTGTTGTATGTTAGTGTTAAATGTAATTGCATCAAACAGTTCGCTAACTGCTGTAACTACGCATTTAGGCGTAAAATAACTTGTATCTAACTCTTTATCTTTTTTGTAGCTAAATATTTTATATAAGGAGCTACAAAATGTTAGAAAATTCTCATCAGCTTATCGAAAAAGCAATTATTAAAAGCCAGCACTGCCAAAGAAACTGGGATCTTTCAAAAGAAATTCCAGAAGAAGATTTAAATCTTCTTATCACTGCGGCCACAGAGTGTCCTAGTAAACAGAATGTAGCTTTTTACAAAACACACTTTATCACAAATAGAGCAATTATTGAAGCTATTCACGATAAGACTTGGGGATTTACAACACACAAGACTCCAACTGGTACAGAAACAAACAGCCAAACGCTAGCTAACTTGTTAATCGTATTCGAAGAATATAATTATGATCATACAAGAAACGTAGATATTTGGAGGAACGAAGAGACTCACGCTATTCAAACTGGTGAACTCAAAAAAGAAACTTTAGATATTTTAAAAAGAGATAAGAATATGGCAGTCGGTGTTGCAGCCGGTTATCTAAATCTTACAGCAAGTTTAATGGGCTATGCCACAGGTTGCTGTGCTTGCTTCGACGGTCAAGGTATTAAAGAAATTCTAAACCTAGAAGGCGATGTATTGTTGTTAATGGGAATTGGATTCAAAGATCCAAACCTAAACAGACGTGTTCATCACCTACGTCATGATTTTGTATTTCCTACAAAGGAAAAAGAATCTATCAAGGTTAACATAATCCGATAAGTTGCAAAAAAGCCACATTTTAAATAGGTTCTTGACAGAAGATATAAATACTCATATAATAGAGACTGTGTAGCAATTGGTGTTGTTAAAAAACCACAGATGCTCAAAATGAGCAAACAGGGGTTGACATCAAGACTAAATTACTATACAATAGACTCATGCGTTAGAGATAACGTGTAACAAATTTTAAGGAAACTGGAATTCAAATGAAAACTGTAACGATACATTATTGTTTTGACAGACAAGCCAAACAGGCAGGCTTTATGCCCACCTCTTGGTTACTGTCAAGTAATGATCGTAC
>JACCDW010676141.1_pt1 | contig 64518 bp, 50 predicted proteins | sample 7449781 | NCBI WGS metagenome assembly JACCDW01 (sample SAMN15323449, study PRJNA562643) | freshwater metagenome | isolation source: river surface water | place: USA:Blue River Watershed | collected 2017-08-18
AAGGCTCACTAAACCAACGGGCAGTTTTGAAGCATAGAGCCGATTTGGTAAATGAAATGTATTAAGTAGGACAGATTTGCAAAATCGGTCATGTCATAGAATAAGTTTCAAAACTTAATGACAGTTTTTAATTAGAAGATTATGCCATAAAATATAATTATGAAAATAGAAAATAACACATTCTTAGTTACAGGCGGAGCCTCGGGGTTAGGCTTTGCAACGGCCAAAATGATAGTAGAAAATGGTGGAAATGCTGTTTTGCTTGATGTAAACGAAGAATCGGGAGCAAAAGCACAAGCCGATTTGGGCGAAAAATCAACGTTTATCAAAACCGATGTAACCAGCGAAGAGCAGGTGCAAAGTGCTGTAAATCAGTCGGTTGAAGCATTTGGAAGTGTTGCAGGAATCATTAATTGTGCTGGAATTGGGCCTGCCAAAAGAGTAGTTGGCAAAGATGGCCCACACGCTTTGGATTTCTTCCAAAAAGTAATCAACATAAACCTTATTGGTAGTTTCAATACGCTCAGATTAGTAGCCGATAAAATGCAGAATAATGAGTCAAATACCGAAGGAGAAAGAGGAATTGTAATCAATACGGCCTCGGTTGCGGCATTTGATGGTCAAATCGGACAAGCGGCTTATTCGGCATCAAAAGGTGGAATTGTGGCTATGACCTTACCAATTGCCCGTGAATTTGCTCGAATGGGCATTAGAGTGATGGCCATTGCTCCAGGTATTTTTGAAACACCATTGTTGGCATCTTTACCACAAGAAGCCCAAGACTCTTTAGGAAAACAGGTGCCTTTTCCACCACGTTTGGGGCATCCATCTGAATTTGCTGCATTAGTTAAACAAATCATCGAAAACACCATGCTCAATGGTGAAGTAATCAGACTCGACGGAGCAATTAGAATGGGAGCGAAGTAATGTTAAATATTGAATGTTTGATGTTGAATCAAGCATTTATCATTCAACATCAAACATTAAAAATATGATAGATATAAATAAAGTAATTGCCATTGATGTACACACGCACGCAGAAGTGTCGTGTTGTCAACCGCATGATGATTATCGTCCAGAACTGGATGAAGCATTTGCCAAATATTTCAAATCAGATAAACGCCCGACGATTCAGGAAACGGCCGACTTTTATCGAAATAATAATTTAGCATTCGTCATGTTTACCGTTGATTCGGAACATAATGTGGGCAAACGCCGAATCCCGAATATTGAAGTGGCCGAAGCAGCTCTCAAAAACGATGATGTGATGATTGCCTTTGCCAGCATCGAACCACATAAAGGCCGAATGGGAGCAAGAGAAGCTCGTGATTTAATCGAAAACTATGGAGTTAAAGGCTTCAAATTTCACCCAACGGTTCAAGGTTTTTATCCTTACGATAAAATGGCTTATCACCTCTACGAAGTCATTGCCGAATACAAATTGCCGATGTTGTTTCATTCGGGACATTCGGGCTTTGGCTCGGGCGTGCGAGGCGGAGGCGGTTTGCGTTTAGAATATTCTAATCCGATGCACCTCGACGACGTAGCCATTGATTTCCCTGATTGCCCAATTATCATTGCTCACCCAAGTTGGCCGTGGCAAGATGAAGCCTTGAGTGTAGCCATGCACAAACCCAATGTTTATATTGATTTAAGTGGCTGGTCGCCGAAATACTTCCCGAAACAATTAGTGCAATACGCCAATACGCTACTCAAAGACCGTATGCTTTTCGGAACAGATTTTCCATTAATTACTCCAGAGCGATGGATGAAAGATTTTGCGGATGCTGGTTTCAAAGAAGAAGTAAAGCCGCTTATATTGAAGGAAAATGCCATTAGAATGCTGGGATTAAAGTAAAAGTCGATAACAAGCCCCGAAAACGCTGTTTTTTTGATTGTTTTTGCATATTTATTCGCTTATTTTGCATAGTAAAATCATGGTATAATGCAGAATTTTGTTGGAAAGTTATAATTTAAGAGAAACCCCTAAAGCTTCCCATCGGAGGTAAAGTATCTATTTATTAATGAAGATTATTATTATTGGTGGCGGAATTGGTGGTTTGACTACCGCATTGAGCCTCTATAAAGCGGGTTTTGAGGTTAAAGTCTTTGAGTCAGTCAAAGAAATTAAGCCTTTGGGCGTAGGAATCAATACGCTTCCGCATAGTGTTCGAGTGCTTACTAATTTGGGTTTACAAGAAAAAATTGCCCAAAATGCTATCGAAACCAGTGATTTAGTCTATTTTAATAAATTTGGCCAACAATTCTGGACAGAACCACGAGGGCGTTTTGCGGGTTACAAATGGCCACAATTTTCGGTGCATCGTGGGGTTTTACAGATGTTACTCTTTGATGAAGTTATGGAAGCGTTGGGTAAAGATGCTATCTTGAAAAATCATCACCTAAGCCACTTTGAACAAACCGATAGAGAAGTAATCGCTCATTTCATTGATAAAGATACCAACGAAAAAATACGGGAAGAACATGCTGATATTCTGATAGGTGCTGATGGTATAAACTCGGTTGTTCGTCAGCAACTTTACCCTAACGAAGGCCCGCCAGTTTATTCCGAAAATATACTGTATCGTGGCACGACCACCATGAAACCATTTTTAGACGGTACATCAATGGCCATGATTGGGAGTTTACGTCAGAAAATGGTGGTTTATCCGATTGGAAAACCCGATACCGATGGAAATTGCTTAATCAATTGGGTGGGGAATATAAAAGAAGGAAAATCGAAACTAACAGCACGTGATTGGAATCGTGAGGCTGATAAGGCTCGATTAGTTGATTTATATAAAGATTGGAAATTCGATTGGCTCGATGTGCCGACGATGATTGATGGAGCAAAAGCCGTTTATGAATTTCCGATGTCAGACCGAAATCCTTTAGATAAATGGACTTTTGGGCGAGTTACCCTGCTTGGCGATGCCGCTCACCCGATGTATCCGATTGGTTCTAATGGAGCATCTCAGGCTATTCTCGATGCCGATTGTTTAACCAAATGCTTGATAAAGAATGAGAATCCTGAAAATGCTCTTATCGAATACGACAGAGAAAGAGTACCAGCGGCTGCAAAAGTTGTGCTACAAAATAGAGCCAAAGGCCCCGATGAAATCATGGATATGATGGAAGATTGGTTTCCAAAAGGTTTTTCAGAAGACGAAATTCCACACGAGAAACTTGCCGAAGTAATGGATAATTATAAAAAAATAGCTGGTTTTGATATACAGACTCTCAACCAAAAAAACTAAGACATGAAACACTTACCTTTTCTCTTACTTTTATTTTTTTCTATGGAAATTGCTGCCCAAAGCACCCCCGAAGCACCAGGTTTAGAATTTGTCTGCGAATTAAAAGTAAAGTTAAAACCACCTTATGTAGTAGGCGATACTCCCCACGGAATGCGTAGAATTATTCCAATCATAGGAGGAAGTTTTGAAGGACCAAAAATAAAAGGTGAGATTCTGGACGGTGGTGCCGACTGGCAAATCGTAAGAAAAGATGGCGTGGCCGAATTGGAAGCACATTATCAAATCAAAACTGATGATGGTGTAACGATTTATATCAAAAATACAGGTTTACGTGTAGCCACACCCGAAGTTGCTGCTCGAATCGGACGAGGAGAAGCTGTTTCACCATCAGAGTATTATTTTCGTGCGATACCAAAATTTGAAGCCCCACAAGGTAAATACGAATGGATGAATAATGCCATTTTTATTTGTAAAGGCATCAGAAATCCCGATAACGTAGCGATTCAAGTTTGGAAAGTTTTGTAAATGTTGGATGTTCAATGCTAAATGTTTGATGAAAGAAAATCTGATAAAAACTAAGACATTTAATTTCGCTTTGAAGTCTATAGATGTTTATAAACTTTTATTGGCAAGCAATGAATATGTGTTATCCAAGCAATTTTTGAAGAGTGGGACAAGCATAGGAGCAAATGTAGAAGAAGCAGATGCGGGTTATTCGAAGAAAGATTTTGCGGCGAAAATGAGCATTGCTTCGAAAGAAGCTCGTGAAACATTATATTGGATTAGACTTATTGAAGCGGGTAAGTTTATTGAGTATGATTTTGAGGAAATCGAACAAGAATGTGAATCTATTATTAGAATTCTGACAGCTATCGTAAAAACATCACAATCAAGCATTTAATTAAATCCTAAATCAAACATTCAACATCAAGCATCAAACATTCAACCTCTAACATTAAAATAATGACTTTCAACCCTAAAGCTCTCATCGATAAAAATCCGATGACAGGCCTGCAATACGCAACAATTTTTGTGTGTTTTCTAATGAATATGCTTGATGGCATGGACGTACTGGTAATTTCTTATACAGCACCAGCCATTGCCAAAGATTGGGATATTAGTCCTGCGGCTCTCGGCACTGTCTTCAGTTCTGGATTATTCGGAATGACCCTTGGAACACTCTTTTTAGCACCTTTTGCCGATAAAATTGGTCGAAAAAGTATTATTCTCATTAGTGGTATTATCATGGGAATTTGTATCTATCTAACCTCCTATTCTACTTCTATTACACATTTATTAATTTATCGTTTTATTAGTGGGCTTGGTATCGGAAGTATGTTGGCCAGTACGGCTTCACTTGCTTCTGAATATACGCCCAACAAAACCCGTGATTTTTGGGTGAGTTTTGTTATTTCGGGTTATCCTGTTGGTGCAGTTTTGTCGGGTTTGGTAGCAGCCAAAGTCATTCCAACTGATGGTTGGCAACACATGTTTCGCATTGCAGGTATTGCTTCTATGTTTTCGGTGCCTTTAATTCTATTCTTTTTGTCAGAATCAATCGATTTTTATTTACGAACCCAACCTACAAATGCTCTTCAGAAACTGAATAAAATCTTAACCAAAATGAATATTCAACCGATAGAGGCCTTACCGACGGTTGAAAAATTAAAGTCAAAACTACCAGTTGACCAATTACTTAAATCAGATTTCCGTAAACCTACCATTCAACTTTGGGCAGCTTTATTTATGGCTTTTGCAGCTTTATATTTTCTCACAAGTTGGATTCCGAAATTGGCAAAAGATGCAGGACTTTCGATGGAATTGGCCATTTATGCAGGTACAATCTTTAATCTCGGGGCATTTTTCGGCATCATTACACAAGGATATTTTTCGAGTAAATATGGTTTAAAGAAAACCTTGGGCGTAATCTTGGTGCTAACAGGCGTATTGATGGCCTCGTTTGGCCTTTTCGTAGGTTCTGATATTGTTTTACTCATTTTTGCACTTTTAGGTTTCGGAATTCAAGGTGGTTTTGTGGGTTTGTATGCATTATCAGCCAGATTATACCCGACCGAATTCCGTACAACGGGTGTGGGTTGGGCAATGGGAGCAGGGCGTTTGGGCGGCATCGTTGGGCCAACTTTAGCAGGAATTTTAATAGCTGCGGGTCTGGGTATTGCGACCAATTTTTTAATCTTTGCTTTACCAGCCGCTCTTGCAGGTATCATTACATCCAGAATTGATTCAAAGGAAATAAGTTAAAATTAATGATTAATGGTTGATGTTTAGTTTTTTATAAAAACCTCAGCCCTCAAAAACTAAAGAAAATGTCAAATTTCAGAGCCGACCACGTGGGTAGTTTACTACGCACACCAGAAGTAAAAGAGAACCGTTTCAAGTGGAAAAAAGGAGAAATTTCTGCGGAAGAACTAAGAGCAATCGAAGATGCAGGAATTGCCGAAACAGTAAAACATTTAGAGGCTACTGGTATGAAAGCAATCACTGACGGAGAGTTTCGCCGTGATTATTTTCACCTCGATTTCTTGAAAGAATTGGCTGGTGTGAGCGTAACGGGCGGTATTGAAGCTAACCCAAATGCTAAAGCTGCCGAAGATGGTTTTACTCCACCTGTTTTGAGCGTAACAGGCAAGCTAAAGCACGTAAAAGATATTCAAGTAGCCGATTTTAATTACTTGAAAACGGTAGTTTCACAAACGCCAAAAGTATCTATTCCATCGCCAACTATGATTCACTTCCGTGGCGGACGTAAATCAATAGATATTAATTCGTACCCTGATATGGACGAATTCTTTGCCGATTTAGCTGCCGCTTACCGTGAAGAAATCGCTCATTTGTATGAGGCAGGCTTGCGTTATTTGCAGCTTGACGATACTAACTTGGCGTATCTCTGCGACCCTAAAATGCGTGCAGCAGCACAAGCAAGGGGCGAAGACCCGAACGAATTACCTCGTACGTATGCAGCTCTTATCAACTCGGTTATTGATAACCGCCCTGCTGATTTGACGGTGGGTATTCACCTTTGCCGTGGAAATTATCGTAGTACGTGGTTTGCCGAAGGTGGTTATGAGCCAGTAGCCGAAATTCTTTTTAACGAAATCAATGTTGACCGTTATTTATTAGAGTACGACGACGAGCGTTCGGGCGATTTTGCTCCGCTGCGTTTTGTGCCGAATAACAAAAAAGTGGTTTTGGGAATCATTTCATCGAAAAAACGAGAACTCGAAAACATTGATGACCTCTGCAAACGCATCGACGAAGCGGCTCAATATGCCCCAATCGAAAATCTTTGTGTGAGCCCGCAATGTGGATTTTCGTCAACGCACCATGGAAATGACATGAGTCATGATGACCAATGGCGTAAACTTGATTTGACAGTAAATACCGCCCTAAAAGTTTGGGGAGAAGCATAAAACTGTGGGTCGAACCGAGCGTCGGTCGCTTCTTAGTTCGACCAAAAAATTAGAAGAGATGCACGAAACACTTCTCTTCCAAAATAAAGCCTTTAAGTACCAACCTATTATTTTACAAACTGTCTTATCCCCAACCTTCTTCTTTTCGGAGGAGAAGCGGGGATAAAATTTATTGAAGTGAGCTTGATTCAAACAATAAATGAATATGAGAAAAATCTTAATCCTTTTATTTATCACACAAGTAATCTTTGCCCAAAATGTAGCCAAAATTGATACTGGAAGCATTAATGGAGCAAAGTACAGAATTCTTTTTCCCGAAAACTGGAAAGGAAAATTGGTGATGTATGCACACGGCTATGAATTTATGGGGTCGAAACCTGCACAAAGCCAAAATCCAGATTTTCCGAAGCGTATGACTCCTTTTTTAGAAAGAGGTTTTGCCGTAGCTGCATCTGATTATGCGTTTCAAGGTCTGGCTCTTGCTCAAGGAGTCGATGATACTGAAGCTCTGCGACAATACTTTGTAAAAAAATACGGTCAGCCAGATTCCACATTCATGACTGGGCATTCGATGGGTGGGGGTATAACGCTGGCTACGCTCGAAAACTACGGAAAAAACTATAATGCAGGTCTTCCGATGTGTCCGTTAGCAGGGCGTATTTATCTGCAAACTCGTAAGGAATTTGATTTATTTGCTACTTTTAATGGGCTTTTTCCTGGTATTGCCACTTCGCTACATGATATTTTTGATATGTCGAAACCCAAAGAACCTACTTCGATGCAAGCAGGTTTTCGTAAAGCCGTTTTGATGAAAAAAGCAATCTATGCGAAAGATTCTTTGTTGGCGGTAGAGTTTGCCAAACATTTTGATTTAAAACCTGATGATTTAGCCTTTTCTCTTGTTTTTGGGGAAGGGGTCTTGCGTGACATTGCTCAAAAAGCAGGTGGAAACCCTTACGACAATACAAATACTGTCTATGGAAGATTTCCGAATAACCTTTTGGTAAATCAAAAAGCTGAAAGATTGTCCGCAACGGTTAGTCAGAATACGTTATTTGATAAATATGACCGAACAGGTTTAATTGATAAACCAACGTTGGCTTTACATACAATTTATGACCAACTGATTCCCGCTGATATGGCTATTGTGAGCTACGAAAATTTGCTTCAAAAACAGGGAAAACAGCAATATTTTAGCGTAAAATATACAAACGGGCAAGGACACTGTAATTTTACGAACGAACAAACAGGTAAAGCTTTTGACGAACTGAGAAGTTGGACCAAAAGTGGTCAAAAAGCAAAAGCTGGTTTTATGGAATAATTATAAAGTGGTCAAAAGACCCTCATATCTTCGTAAATTTCTTAACTACACTTATATAAATTTCTACTTAGAAAATGGCGGCTTCGGTCGCCTTTTCTATTATATCTTTTTAAACTCGCTGGGCGAAACTCCCGTTTGCTTCTTGAAAAGGCGGGTAAAATAGGCAGGGTCTTTGAAATTAAGCAAATACGAAATCTCTGAAATTGAATAGTTGGTATTAAGCAAATACTTTTTTGCTTCGGCAATTAGGTAATCTTGCACAATCTGCAAAGCCGACTTTTGTACCAACGCATGGCAGATTCTGTTGAGATGCACAGTTGTGATGTTTAATTCTTTGGCGTATTCACTGATAGATTTTGTTTCTTGTATAGTTCGCTTGATGTGCTTCTGAAATGCCTGAAAATACATCAATGTACGATTATCAGAAGCCGAAATCGTAGTTTTTAGTGAAAAACTAAAACGATAGATGTTAATGAAAAATAATTGAAATAAAGATTGAACCACTGTCTGTTTTTCGAGATTTTCTTCATACAACTCTTTCAAAATTAGGCTTTTATAGTTTTTTATTTGCTCAAATACGCTGGTTTCATTTTCAAACGATAGATATTTCAAATGATTGAGTTCAAGCAGAATTTTGGGTGAATTTTTGAAAAGCGTTTCCAAAAAATTCTCCGAAAACGTCAGAACTTCGCCCACGATACTCGGTTCAAATGCAAAACCGTGCAGGGTATTGGTCGGAATCATAATCAAACAAGGTCCTTCGATACTAACCTCATTTTGTTCCGAAAACAAAATACCATTTCCAGATTCAATCATAAAAATCTGACACAAGTCGGTGTGCAGATGTTCGTTTATTTCCCAATCATACATTTTGCTCCGTACTTCGAGCGACTCATGGTGAATGAAATCGGGCAAGAGCGGATAATGATTATCGCCATAAAGACCTTTAAAATTGATAATCTGTTTAGAACTACTCATGTTTAATTTTTACAGTTGTACTTTTATGGCTTATTGCTAAATTTTCCAGTAAAATATTACTATTCAATGTTTTATTCGATAAATATATAATAAGTATTAGAATTTATAAAATTATATGTTTGAATTGTACAAGTCTTATTTTAATTTATCCAAGATAAAGTTTAACAATTAGCATACTTTTGTAGAGTAAAAATGGCTATTCAATACCTCTAATTCTCAACCAAATGAGCAATATCATTTATAATAAATTCGACCGTGAAGTACATCCGCCGTACTTAGCTCCAGAATACAAATCAACTATTCTGCGAGCTCCAACCAAGCCTTTGATAGTTTTGAAACAATCGCTTTCTGAACTGACAGGTCCAGTTTTTGGAGATTTCAATTTAGGTGAATTCGACCACGACCTTACCAAAAATTCTATAAAAAATGGTGAGCCTTTGGGTGAAAGAATTGTCGTTCACGGCAAAGTTATGAATGAAATCGGACAGCCAATACCCAATACGTTGATTGAAATTTGGCAAGCCAACTCATGCGGCCGCTATGTACATAAAGTTGACCAACACGATGCCCCACTCGACCCTAATTTTTTGGGTGCAGGGCGTTGTATAACTGATAAAGATGGTAATTATAAGTTTTATACCATTAAACCTGGAGCATATCCGTGGGGAAATCACTACAACGCTTGGCGACCAAATCACATACATTTTTCGTTGTTTGGAGCAAATATTACCAATCGCTTGGTAACACAAATGTATTTTCCTGGCGACCCGCTCTTGCAACACGACCCGATTTTCTTGGGGGTTCCACCAAAAGGCCGTGAATTATTAATTTCATCGTTCGATTTAGATGCCACCGAACCAAATTTTGCTCTTGGCTATCGTTTCGATTTTGTATTAAGAGGCAATAGTGCTACGCCTTTTGAAAACTTGTAAAAATGATAACCTTAAGAATGATAGTTTATAAAGTCAATTTTGAATCGTAAATCGTCATTTGTAAATCGTAAATCAAAATGAAACAAACTCCCTCTCAAACAGTAGGCCCGTACTTTGCTTATGGACTTACACCTGAGCAATATTTATATGATTTCAAGCAATTGGTTGATAACCAGATGTTTAGCCCAATCGAAGACAGCGAAGCTATTACCATCAGTGGTAAAGTTTTCGATGGAAATGGCGATGTGATTCCTGATGCAATGATTGAAATCTGGCAAAATGATGGCGAAAATCAACTTTTCGGGCGTTTCGGTACAGGAACTGATGCTCAGAATCGCTTTATTTTTAGCACAGTCAAGCCTAAATCGCTCGCTGGCCAAGCACCGTATTTATCGGTAATTATTTTTATGCGTGGGCAGCTAATTCATTCATACACTCGCATTTATTTTTCTGATGAGGCTCAACTTAATGCAACTGACGAAGTGCTCAATGCTGTTCCTGCCGATAGAAAGAATACATTGATTGCTGAGAAAAAAGCCGATAAGGCGTATGAATTTAATATCAATATGCAAGGCGAAAACGAAACCGTGTTTTTTGAAGTATAGGGAATAATTACGATTTAAGAATGACGAAGTACGAATTTCTTACTTATCATTTTTAACTCGTAATTCGTAACTCATCATTCGTAATTAAAAATGTCTTTATACTCCGAATATTTTTATTCCAAAGCCATCAACGAGCTTTTTTCTGACCGTCAGACGATTGCCCAAATGTTGCGTTTTGAGGGTGCTTTGGCAATTGCCCAAGCCGAAAATGGCATTATTCCTGCCCAAGCGGCTCAAATCATTGAGAATTGTTGTCAAGTCGATTTTATAGATATTGATAAACTCAAATCAGAGATAAAATTAGGTGGAAATGCGGCTATTCCTCTGGTGAAGCAGCTTACCCGAATCGTAAAGAATAATGATGTAGAGGCATCGAAATATGTACATTTGGGAGCAACCAGCCAAGATGTGGTGGATACGGCTACTATTTTGCAGATGCAAGAATATTGGTATTGGCTAAATGATAAACTGGCTGAATTATCAAATTTATTGGTAGCAATCACCAAAAAACACCGAAATACATTAATGATTGGTCGGACGCTTCTCCAACAAGCTCGTCCGATTACGTTTGGGTTGAAAACGTCGGGTTGGTTACAAAGCATTGAGCGAAGTAAAGAACGATTGAAAAGTACACAGAAGCGAGTTTTGGTCATTCAACTGGGTGGGGCGGTAGGAAGTGGCAATGCCAATTTATCGAAGGAAGTTCAGCAAAATATTTCTGAAATTTTAGATTTAAAACCGTCTTTTTCGTGGCAATCGAATCGAGATAATTTGGTGGAAGCGGCATCGGTTTTTGGAATATTGAATCAATCGCTCGGAAAAATTGCCAAAGATGTATCACTAATGATGCAAACCGAAGTCGGTGAAGTATTTGAAGGTGCGGGCGAGGGCAAGGGGGGGTCCAGCACTATGCCTCACAAGCGAAACCCTGTTACCTGTGCTGCTATATTGGCCAATGCCAACCGAATTCCGAACCTTGTAGCTATGCTACTGGCTTCTATGCCTCAAGAACACGAACGCTCGGCTGGTTTATGGCATTCTGAATGGGAGGTTCTAACCGAAATAATGATGCTTACAGCAGGAAGTATCGAAAAAACTATCGAACTGATTTCGGGCTTGGAAGTGGACGAAAAACGAATGCTTCAAAATCTCGAACTAACCAAAGGCTTAATTTACGCCGAGAATGTTTCGCTGGCTTTAGCCACAAAAATAGGTAAAATTAATGCCCACGAATTAGTCGAAAAAGCTTGTAAATCAGCCATTTCTCAGCAAAAACATTTAAAAGAAGTGTTAGAAGAAATGAATGTAGATTTACCAAATTTAGAGGAATTATTCAAAGCTGAAAACTCGATTGGCAATAGTTTGGAGATAATTGACGAAATACTAAAATGATAATGAACTATAAAATACAAGGTACACCAAATAGCCCCGTACTGATTTTTTCTAACTCTTTGGGTTCGGAAATGATGATGTGGAATGAACTAATTACCTATTTATTACCCTATTTCAGAGTTTTGCAATATGATACTCGTGGACATGGAGATTCAAAGAATAATATCAGTACAGATGGATATACAATCGAACTTTTAGGCAATGACATAATCAATCTAATGGACGAACTTAGCATCGAAACTGCCTATTATTGTGGGCTTTCGATGGGTGGATTAATTGGTCAATATTTGGGTATAAATCACCCAAATCGCTTTAAAAAGATTGTTTTGAGTAATACGGGAGCAAAAATCGGAAATGACGAACGTTGGAATAGTCGTATTGAAACCATTTCAAAAAATGGTATGCAAGCCATCGTTGATGATACAATGGAGCGTTGGTTTACCGAAGATTTTCGCAAACAAAACCCACAAAGAGTGGCCGAAACACACGCCATGTTTTTGCGTAGCGATGTGCAAGGTTACTCAAATTGTTGTTGTGCCATCCGTGATGCCGATTTCAGAAATCAATTACAAAACCTAAGTGTTGAAACTCTGGTAATCACAGGTGATGAAGACCCCGTGACTAACGTCGAACAAGCAGAGTTTTTGGTTACTAATATTCCGAATGCTCAATTAAAGGTTCTTCATGCTCGCCACTTAGCCGCCACCGAACTGCCGCAAGAATACGCACAAGCTTTAATAGATTTTTTTGTAGGCGAATCGACTTTTGATAAAGGAATGCACGTCCGTCGAACGGTTTTAGGTAATGCCCACGTTGACCGTGCAAATAGCAAAATCAATGAGTTTAATGCTGACTTTCAGTCGTTTATAACCAATTATGCGTGGGGAGAAGTTTGGACAAGACCCAATCTTTCAAAGCACAACCGTAGCCTAATTACAATGGCAATGTTGATTGCCTTGAACCGCCAAACTGAGTTTAAAATGCACGTTAGAGCTGCATTTAATAATGGTGTTACGGTTGCCGAAATCAAAGAAGTAATCATGCAATCGGCTTTGTATTGTGGCTTGCCAGCCGCCAACGAAGCCATTCACGCAGCCGAAGAAGTATTCAAAGAATTAGGAGTCAACATTTTATAAACAGAACAATTTCACAATGAGAACCATAAACACCCAAGTTGGAATTATCGGTGCAGGCCCTGCTGGGCTTACTTTGGCCTTGATGCTACAAAAGCAAGGGATAGAAAGTATAATTTTAGAAAATCGTAGTCGTGAGTACGTAGAAAACAGAGTTCGTGCGGGGCTTCTGGAGCATAATACTGTCGAAGTTTTTGAAGAATTGGGTGTAGCTGACCGCCTTCACCAAGATGGTTTGGTTCATCATGGTTGTTATATCGCCTATAATGGTGTTACACAACGCATTGATTTTCAAAAACATACACAAAGAGAAGTAACTATTTATGGCCAGCAAGAAGTTGTGAAAGATTTGATACAAGCGTGTTTCGATAGAAATATTACAATCATTTTCGAAGCAGATGCTACTCAAATCAATGATTTTATGACCGAAAAGCCCAGTATTTCGTTTACTTACGGTGGAGAAAATAGCACTCTAAATTGTGATTTTGTAGCAGGAACTGACGGTTTTCATGGTTTAGCTCGTAAAACCTTACCAAAAGAATCTTACAACGAGTTTAAGATTGAATATCCATTTAGTTGGCTCGGTATTTTGGCGTATTCAAAACCCACGTACGATGAATTGATATATGCTTTTCATCAAGAAGGATTTGCTCTGGCAAGCATGCGTTCTGAAAAGGTTTGTCGCTTGTACTTACAAGTTCCTAATGATGAAAAAATCGAAAATTGGTCAGATGAACAAATTTGGGCTGAACTCGAAAATCGTCTGGGTATTGAGCTTGACAAAGGAGAAATTTTTGAAAAAGGAATTACGCCAATGCGTAGTTTTATGATTGATAATCTGCAAGCAGGTCGCTTATTCTTGGCAGGTGATGCCGCTCATATTGTGCCTCCAACGGGTGCGAAAGGCTTAAATTTAGCAGTAGCCGATGTAAGAAATTTAGCAAAGGGAATCACCGATTTCTACAAAAATGGAAGCGAAGAATCACTTAATAATTATACAAAAAAGTGTGTGGCGAGAGTTTGGAGGGTGCAAGATTTTTCGAATTTCATGACTTATCTATGTCATAAACAAGCTGAAAATGGTAGTTTTGAGCAATTATTGCAAAAATCAAAATTTGATTATTTAAGAGTCTCAGAGGCATATCAAAAAACCATTGCCGAAAACTATGTAGGTTTGCCGTTTGATACTTTTGAGTAAACTGTGGAGCAAACTTTCAGTTCGCATATTACTTATTAATAGAATCTAAAAAAACTAAATGAAACAAGTTCCGATAATAGATTTACACACTGCCGCTTCGATGGTCAAAGATGGCGATGTTTTATTACAAGGTGGCTTTGGTATGACAGGAAACCCCGTACACTTGATGCACGCTTTGGCTGAAACAGGCACTAAAAACCTAACTTTCATAGGCAATAATACTGGAGAACCAGGTTTAGGCGGAGATAGACTTCTCGCAAACGGACAGCTAAAGAAAGTAATAGGCTCTTTTTTCACTTCAAACCCCAATGCCGTAAAAGCCGTGCAGGCAGGTTTAGTTGAAGCTGAGCTTTTACCACAAGGAACATTGGCCGAAGCCATTCGTGCGGGTGGTGCAGGTATCGGAGGTTTTTATACGCCAACATCGGCAGGGACAAAAATTGCCGAAGGCCGTGAAACCAAAATAATTGATGGTGTAGAACAAGTTTTTATCAAAGGAATTAGAGGAAATGTAGCATTTATTCGTGCATGGCGAGCAGATACTGCAGGAAACCTTCAGTACCGAATGACTGAAAATAACTTCAATAAGGCCATGGCAACTGCTGCCGATTTGGTCATTGCCGAAGTGGAAGAAATCGTGCCAGTTGGCGAAATAGCTCCCGAAAACGTGCATACTCAAGGCTGTTTTGTCGATTATTTAGTGCAAGCAACCCTTACACTCGAAGATTTAGGCACATCAGCATCAGTTTCATCTTCTAAAAAAGTAGATGAGGTAAGAATGAATATGGCAAAACGTGCTTTGGCTGAACTGAAAAAGGGCGATGTTGTAAATCTCGGCATCGGAATTCCTACTTTGGTAGCCGATTTAATCACCGAAGAGCATGGTATTATTCTTCATACCGAAAACGGAATGTTGGGCGTAGGCCCCGTTCCAACTGATGGTGGTGGAGCAATGAATTACCCCGTAAATGCAGGGAAAATTCCCGTAACACCCTTGCAAGGAAGTAGCTATTTTGATAGTGCTGAGTCATTTGCCATGATTCGTGGCGGACATATCGATGTAGCCATTATGGGAGGCTTAGAATGTGACGAAGCCGCAAATCTTGCCAACTGGGCAGTACCTGGAAAACCACTTTTGGGAGTAGGCGGTGCAATGGATTTGGCCAAAGGAGCTAAAAGACTTATCATAACCATGACGCACACTAACTCTGATGGTTCGCCTAAAATTGTTCCATCATGTGTACTTCCACTAACCGCTTCGGGAGTAGTAAGCATGATTATTACTGATTTGGCTGTTTTTGCCTACCCAGAAGGAAAACTAACTCTCATCGGATTAATGCCAAACATAACTTTAGAAGAAGTAAAAGCTAAAACGAGTGCAGAGTTTGAGATTAAGTTAGATTAATAATTAATTTTAGAGAAGTAAATTCTGAGTAAATCAACGTTGGAATATTAGTACGGTCTACCGTTGTGGTCTCATTATCAAAATAGAATGAAAGAATCATACATAATAGATGCCATTCGCACACCAATTGGCAGTTTTGGTGGCAGTTTATCGCCCGTGCGTGCCGATGATTTGGCGGCTTTACCCATCAAAGAATTAATCAAACGTAATCCAAATATTCCGCTCGAAGTAATCGAAGATGTGATTTTGGGGTGTCATAATCAAGCAGGAGAAGATAACCGAAATGTGGCCCGTATGGCTTTGCTTTTGGCGGGTTTGCCTTATACAGTTCCAGGCGAAACTGTCAATCGTTTATGTTCGTCGGGAATGTCGGCTGTGATTCATGCCAACCGTGCAATCAAAGCGGGCGATGGCGATGTTTTTATTGCTGGAGGAATGGAACACATGACTCGTGGGCCAATAGTTATGAGTAAATCCTCAAAACCATTCGGTGGAGATGTTCAACTATTCGATTCAAGCTTTGGCTGGCGTTTTGTGAATCCACAAATGCACAAAATGTATGGCACAGATGCCATGGGCGTAACTGCCGAAAATTTAGCCGAAATGTATAATATCAGTCGTGAAGACCAAGATTTATTTGCCCTTCGTTCACAACAAAAAGCTTTCTCTGCACAGCAGAGTGGTGTTTTAGCCGAAGAAATCGTAGGTGTTGAATTGACCGATAGAAAAGGCAACGTAACGGTTTTCGATAAAGATGAATTTATTAAAGGAAGTTCAACTTTAGAAGGTTTGGCTAAATTAAAAGCTTCTTTCAAGAAAGAAAATGGTACTGTTACCGCAGGAAATGCTTCGGGTCTAAACGATGGTGCGGCTGCGATGTATATTGCTTCAGAAAATGCCGTAAAAAGCTATAATTTAAAGCCAAAAGCAAGAATCGTATCTTCGGCAGTAGTTGGCGTTGAGCCACGAATCATGGGAATTGGCCCAGTAGGTGCTACACAAAAAGCCCTCCAAAAAGCAGGTTTAACACTCAATGATATTGATGTAATTGAGTTCAACGAAGCCTTTGCTGCACAATGTTTGGCTGTTTCAAGAAACCTTGGTTTAGCTGATGATGATGCACGTATCAATCCAAACGGTGGAGCGATAGCTCTTGGCCATCCACTCGGAATGTCGGGTACTCGTATCATTCAAGCAGCTGTCAATCAACTTGTTAGAACTCAAAAACGTTATGCACTTGCATCTATGTGCGTAGGTGTGGGTATGGGCTATGCCGTTATTATCGAACGGGTGTGAGAGCGTATCGAATAGCTATCCAACAAAAAATCCCCTGTTATTGCTAACAGAGGATTTTTTTATGAGTAAACTTCAACCGAGGAATTAAGCGTTTTTCTTAGCAATTCCATCAGCGATGTTTTGAGGTACGATTTCGTAGTGGTCAAATGTCAAGTTAGCCGTTGCACGACCAGATGACATTGTACGAAGGTCAGTTACATAACCAAATAATTCTGATAAAGGCACATCAGCTTTGATTACTTGCGAACCAGCTTTTGTATCCATACCTTTCATCATACCACGACGACGGTTCAAGTCACCAGTGATAGGACCAGTATATTCGTCTGGTGTAATTACCTCAACTGCCATGATTGGCTCAAGAATTTTCGGACCAGCCTGACGAGCAGCTTCTTTGAAACCTAAACGTCCAGCCATCTCGAATGACAATGAGTCAGAGTCAACGTCGTGGTAAGAACCGTGGAATAAACGAACTTTCATTGAGTCAACTGGGAAACCAGCCAATGGGCCATTCACCATAGCAGACTCAAATCCTTTTTGAATAGCAGGGATAAATTCACGAGGAATAACACCACCTACGATTTCGTTTACGAACTCTAAACCTGGTTTTCCATCTGCACGTGGACTGATTTCAAATACGATATCAGCAAATTTACCACGACCACCCGATTGTTTCTTGTAAACCTCACGGTGTTCGAATGATTTTGTCAATGTCTCTTTGTAAGCAACCTGTGGAGCACCTTGGTTTACCTCTACCTTAAACTCGCGACGCATACGGTCGATGATGATTTCAAGGTGAAGCTCACCCATGCCACGGATGATTGTCTGACCTGTTTCTTCGTTCGACTCAACTGTAAGCGTTGGGTCTTCTTCGATAAGCTTAGTGATAGCTTTCGAGAAGTTATCTTGGTCAGCAGTTTTCTTAGGCTCAATTGCATACCCGATAACTGGGTCAGGGAATACCATTGATTCGAGAACGATTGGGTTTTTCTCATCAGTCAAAGTATCACCAGTTTTGATGTCTTTGAAACCTACAACTGCACCAATATCACCAGCACCCAATCTTGGAATTGAGTTTTGCTTATTAGCGTGCATTTGGAAGATACGAGAGATACGCTCTTTATTTCCAGAACGGTTGTTCAAGATATAAGAACCAGCATCTAAACCACCTGAGTAAGCACGGATAAAGCACAAACGACCAACGTAAGGGTCAGTTGCGATTTTAAACGCCAACGCTGCAAATGGCTCATCTTCTGATGGACGACGAGTAATTTCTGCACCTGTGTTAGGGTCAGTACCAACGATTGCTTTTTTGTCCAATGGAGAAGGCAATAAAGCCATCACAAGGTCAAGCATTGTTTGTACACCTTTGTTTTTGAATGAAGAACCGCAAAGCATCGGAACGATTTTCATGGCGATAGTTGCTTCACGAAGAGCAGCCAAGATTTCATCTTCTGAAATAGACTCTGGGTCTTCGAAGTATTTCTCCATCAAAGTTTCGTCGAACTCAGCTACCGCTTCTAATAATTTCTCACGGTATTCAGTTGCTTCTTCCATCATATCATCTGGAATTGGCACAACTTGGTATGTCATACCTTTATCAGCCTCGTTCCAAATCATACCACGGAAGTTGATTAAGTCAACAACTCCTTTGAAGTTATCTTCCGAACCAATCGGTAATTGCAATGGCACAGCGTAGCTACCCAACATTTCTTTTACTTGCTTACACACGTTCAAGAAGTCAGCACCCGAGCGGTCCATTTTATTCACGAAGCCCAAACGAGCAACATTATAGTTATTAGCTAAACGCCAGTTAGTTTCAGATTGAGGCTCAACACCATCAACTGCACTAAACAAAAATACAAGACCATCTAATACACGTAAAGAACGGTTTACTTCCACAGTAAAGTCAACGTGACCTGGGGTATCAATGATATTGATGTGGTATTTATCGCCACGGTAGTCCCAACCAACGGTTGTAGCTGCCGAAGTAATAGTGATACCTCTTTCTTGTTCTTGCTCCATCCAGTCCATCGTTGCTGCACCATCGTGTACCTCACCGATTTTGTGACTAACGCCCGCATAGTAAAGGATACGCTCAGTGGTAGTGGTTTTACCCGCATCAATGTGGGCAGCAATACCGATATTTCTTGTGAATTTTAAATCGCGTGCCATTTTTTTGTTTTAAATTATTTTTTGATTTGTAAGTCTCTTGTAATGAAGTGCTTATATAATGTGTAAAAAACACTCCTTTTCAAATTAGGGTGCAAAGGTAGGAGTTTTTTTCGGTTAAATCATTAGTTTTCTATAAAAATATTCGTAAAAGAGGGGGAGTTTTGTGGTTAAAATGTGTAGACTTTCCAAAAAGGTAAGATTTGCATCAAAAAAGTACAACAAAAGAGCCTCAGAGAAATCTGAGGCTCTTTTGCATGTATTATTTTATGAAAAGGAGATACGGACAAAAATTCGTTTAATTATCCCGTTAAAATCAATATCCTTCACTACTATTTTGAGTTTGTTGGCCCGACGTTTATAGAAAACTTTACTGTGTATTTTTTTTATATAACCAATGTGTTGTTCTCCTTTGAAAACTCTGACTGCAAATTTATCATTATGATGTGTTGGTTCTAAAGTATAATTCAATTCTTCTCCTTTAGTTACTGTATTTGGGGGGAGTTGTAAGTGTGACAAACCAGCTATTTCCGATACAAAGCATAGGTTTTTAACAGGGTTGAAATCTGCAAGAAATTCGAAATTATCAGCGGGTGATAAACCTTGGGTATGGGCTAATAGGTAAAATTTGTCATTTATAAATTTACTATTAACTTCCCAAAAGTTAAGAAAATCACCAATATCGGCTCTTTCGGTCTTTATTAACCTTTGAGCAAAGATATTTAAAACATCTTTTTTGTATGTATCATTCAATTCCGGAAATTCTGTATATGGAATGAAACCATCGTTGGAAGCTTCCAAAAGGTTACTTTGGTTTAAGTATTTAAAATATACTCCTTGCGTTGAATTTCTTTTAAGAACTCCAACAATATGCCTTGGATATCCGACACCTTTTCTCCAAGATAAGTATATATGTCCAAATTCTTTACTCACAAAATTCGTTTATTAATGATAGGGTACGTAAATTTATTAATTTTGAAATTAATTCTTTTCTTTCGTTTGGAATTTTATTTTCAGAGTAGTTAGATGGTAAGCTACTGTCAATATTATCTATCGTTCTTTCTATAAGAGAGCTATTAAACTTATTTTTTATCTGAATTACTATATCTTTTACGGTTTCTTGATATTTACCACTAACTTTTCTTATAAGCTCAATATGTTTAATTTTTTGCTGCTCCCAGTGTATTTCAGATTTTCCTCCATGTAAATATGCTTCAAACTCAATATTGTTTTTTAGCATACTAATTATTTTTTCAGAGGTACACTCCCTTGCCAAGCTACTGCCATTGTCATAAATTGGAGCAAATCTAACATTTCGTCGCCCCCAAAGTAACTCTAAAGTTGCTTTATCTTCTTGAATATGACTTGGATTAACAATGGTGGAGTTTCTATAGAAAACCTTTAATTTATCAAATAGACTTACTCGTTCTTTTATTATTAACTCTTTAGATGAATTGATTTCTGCATTGTCACTTATCGTCGCCCAATTTTCTTGATGACGGTCACTATTGCCAATTATTGAATCAAAAATTATAATTTCAATAATATTTTTGATAAACTGTTGTAAACCAAGATATTCTAAAGAATCTGTAATTAGTTGAAATGTGTAATTTTTTCTTTGATTGTGACTACTCGGATTGAAGGTGTTATCAAATGCTATTAAATAACGGATTCCTTCATTTAAGATGCTTTTATCTTGATTAATCATGTCTTCAGATAAACATCCCATTTTATCGTTGCTAATAGCAATGTCATACTTTAAAACGTTAAACCCCAAGAGCGTTCCAATCTCATAGGCTATTATTTCAGACCAAAATTCATACTTGTAGTCTTTATCAGGTTTGTAAAGTGACGTTTTAAAGTAATAATTAATACCATCAGGTGATTGAATATATTTTTTATTGCGGGTTCCTCCAGTATTTTGCCATTCTTGACGATTCCAAGATGTTATGTCAAATAGTGCGGGCATAAACTGAACAATAAAAAATGACGTTAAGAGTTTTACGCAAGATATAAAAAAAGCCTCAGATTTCTCTGAGGCTTCGTGGGAATTACTGGGTTCGAACCAGTGACCCCCTGCTTGTAAGGCAGGTGCTCTGAACCAGCTGAGCTAAACTCCCATAACGCATTGTGCTATTTTTGAAAAGAGTGGGAATTACTGGGTTCGAACCAGTGACCCCCTGCTTGTAAGGCAGGTGCTCTGAACCAGCTGAGCTAAACTCCCTTTTCGTAAACAAACTACTTTTTTGTTTGGGACTGCAAAGATGCAAGTCTCTTTTTTTATTTCCAAATATTCGCCACAAAAAAATGTAAGTTTTTTATTTTTCTTTTTAAAGTCATATTTAAAATTTGTTTTGTATAACCTTGTTTTCAGTTTTTGACATACTTAAAGGCAACACTGTCAAAAAAGTATTTGTTTCTGATAAAATATTAGTTGGAGACTCATATACTTAGCTATATTTTTGTAAATCAATTAATTCAACCTCGAAAAATATGGCTCTTGAGCAAACATGGCGTTGGTTTGGCCCAAACGACCCCGTAAGTTTATCAGACGTTCGACAAGCAGGGGCAACAGGTCTTGTTTCTGCACTTCATCATATACCAAACGGCCAGGTTTGGACAAAATCAGAAATTCAAGCTCGTAAATCGCTCATCGAAAGCAGTGGTTTGGTATGGTCAGTCGTTGAGAGTGTACCAGTGCACGAAGATATCAAGAAGGCTTCGGGAAATTATAAGCAGTACATCGAAAACTACAAAGAAAGCCTTGTAAATCTGGCCGAATGTGGCATTGATACGGTTTGCTATAATTTTATGCCAATTTTAGATTGGACTCGCACCGATTTAGATTTTGAAGTAGCCGATGGCTCAAAAGCCTTGCGTTTCGATATGACTGAGTTTTGTGCTTTCGAGATGTATATTCTGAAAAGAGTAAATGCCGAAAAGTCTTATTCAGAAGCCCAAATTGCCAAAGCAAAAGTATGGTTTGAAAATGCAAGCGAAGCCGATGTAACTCGCTTAACCAGAAATATCATTGCAGGTTTGCCAGGAAGTGAAGAAAGTTTCACAATTGAGGCTTTCAGAGATACGCTGGATACTTATAAATATATAGGCGATACAGAATTACGCCAAAACTTGTATAGTTTCTTGAAGGAGATTACGCCAGTAGCTGAGCAAGCAGGCGTATTATTGGCAATTCACCCCGATGACCCTCCGTATCCGATTTTAGGGCTACCACGTGTAGTAAGTACCGAAACTGATGCAAAATTATTGCTCGAAGCAGCCGAAAGTAAGTTTAATGGATTGTGTTTCTGCACAGGAAGCTACGGTGTGCGTGCTGATAATGATTTGGTAGGCATGGTTGAGCGAATGGGAAACAGAATTAATTTTGTACACCTAAGAGCCACTAAGCGTGATGCCGAAGGGAATTTCTACGAAGCCGACCACTTAGATGGCGATGTAGATATGTACGGTGTAATGAAAGCCTTGGTTTTAGAACAAAAACGAAGAATAAGCGAAGGACGTGAAGATTACAGATTGCCTTTCCGCCCTGACCATGGTCATAAAATGCTCGACGACTTGAACGCTACCAAACGAACAAACCCAGGTTATACAGCCATTGGTCGTTTGCGTGGTTTAGCCGAGCTTAGAGGTTTAGAGTTAGGTATAGTAAGAGGTTTATAGAAAATTGTTTGAGTTTTAAGTCTATTCGCTCATTCAATAAATCATTCATTCAATCATTGATTTCATGCCAAAAATAGTAACTTTCGGTGAAGTGCTGCTTCGCCTTTCGACACCCACTTTTCAGAAAATCGAACAAGCAACATCGTTTAATGCTACTTTTGGTGGTACAGAGATGAACGTTGGGGCTTCGCTCGTGAAGTTTGGTTTTGAAGCTGCTCACGTGACGGCTTTCCCGAATAATCTAATGGGTCAAAAAGCAAAAGCTTTTCTACGTTTTTTAGGAGTGGATGATTCTCACGTAGTTTTAGAAGGCGATAGAGTAGGGGTATTTTTCTTAGAAACGGGTGCGGTAATGCGTGCCAGCCAGATAGTTTATGACCGTGCTGATTCGGCATTTGCCAATATCAATCCTGAGCATTTTGATTGGGAAAAGATTTTAGAAGGGGCTGACTGGTTTCACTGGTGTGGTATTACGCCCGCAATCTCAGAAGGTGCTGCTAAAGCTTGTTTAGATGCCGTGAAAGCTGCTAAAAAATTGGGCATTACGGTTTCGTCGGATATTTATTACCGAAGTAACCTATGGAAGTACGGGAAAACTCCGCAAGAGATTTTACCTGAGTTAGCTTCTTACTCAGATATTATTTTAGCAAGTCGTAAAAACATCGAGGAGATTTTTAGTGTGAAAGTTACCGCCGAAAAGGGTAAGTTTGTAGAAGCATGTAAATTATTGATGGAGGCTTATCCAACAATAAAGAAAGTAATTGATTCTGACCGTATCCAAGTAAGTGCTTCGCATAACCAATATGCCGCAAAGATGTGGAATGGTGAAGAGTTGATAGAGACTGATTATCAAGATATTACACACATTGTTGACCGAATCGGAACGGGCGATGCTTTTTTGGGTGGTTTCATCTATGGACAGCTTGTATTGAAAGATGATTTACAATCGTTGAAATTCGGAACGGCTGCTGCTGCGTTGAAACATACCATCGAAGGCGACCAAAATTTAGTAACTGTACCAGAAGTTGAAGCCGTGATGAGCGGAGATAAATCTGGTAGATTGAGAAGATAAACTTGATTGACGATTATTGGATTTACGAATGACGATTAGTTGGTTTAAACCATAAAATTGTGATATACGAATCGTAAATCATTAATCGTACATCGTAAATTTAAAGATAATGGCAAGATTTGATAAAAATACAACCTTGGCACAGGTTTCGGCAACGGGTTTAGTGCCGCTTTTTACGCACAATGATTTAGAATTGTGTTTAGGAGTATTACGTGCGTGCTACGCCGCAGGTGTGCGAGTTTTTGAGTTTACGAACCGCACCGAAAATTCATATACTAATTTTGTAGAACTCGTAAAAATTGCCGAAACCGAAATGCCCGAAATGATTTTGGGAATCGGTACGATTTATGATGCTGCCACGGCACAAAAATTTATTGACGCGGGCACGAATTTTATTGTAGCCCCAGTAATGAACCCCGAAGTTGGCAAAGTTTGTCAAGCAGCGGGTATTCCGTGGATGCCAGGCGTTATGACCGTTACCGAAATTTATAGTGCTCGTGTGGCGGGTGCTGAGTTTATTAAAATTTTCCCAGGAGATGTATTGGGGGCTGGTTTTGTGAGAGCACTCAAAGGTGGGCCAATGCCCGATGCTCAGATTATGGTTACGGGCGGAGTTTCGCCAACCGAAGAAAGCCTAAAATTATGGTTTGGTGCAGGAACTACTGCCGTAGGAATTGGTTCGCAGTTAGTACCGAAAGATGTTTTAGCTGCCAAAGATTGGGCAAAAGTGACTGAAATTGTGGGTAACGCTTTGAGCATTATTCAAGGGTTGAAATAATAGTTTTGCAGAAGTCCACAGACAACAGTCCACAGACGATAGTAACAAAAACGCTCCGAAAGAATATCTCTCGGAGCGTTTTTGTTGTAGCACAATTCTCTGAATTGTAAAACTCTCACAATTCAGAGAATTGTACTATAATCAAGCATATACATTCAATGCCGCAGCTACTTCTCTAACGCCAATAGTGGCCATGTTAGAGAGGTGGGTCGTTACGTTTTCGGCAAATCCTTTGAGCTTACGGAGGTCGGTTCCCCAAAGTTGCTCGTTGCCCAAAACTGCATCTACCACTTCGTTTGGTTTATGGTTTTGCCATACTTCATAAAAATATTTTGCCGAATCGCACTGGATTGGGTAGAGTTCTCCTTCTTTTTCTCCGAAATATTTACCGTTTTCTTCTTTTACTGCCTTCATAAATAACAGGTAAGCGGCAAAACCACGAGTAAAATATTGCGGAACGGTGCTGAATTCTTTGTAGTAATTCAACAATAATGGAATATTACGCATCTGCATTTTCATGGTGTATTGCAGCGTAATGCTAATCCATTGATGGTCGAGGTACGGATTTCTGAATCTATCCAATACATCACGTCCATAGCGTTGAGCTACTTTGGCATCTATTTCATATGGAATTGCAGGAGCAATTTCCGACATCATCAAGTTTGTGATAAATTTCTCGGTCATATCATCGGCCAATGCTTCTTTCACAGTCGTAAAGCCCGATAAATATTCCATTCCACACATAAGCGTGTGCGTGCCATTGAGCATACGAAGCTTTAGTTCACGGAATTGCTCAATGTTACTGGCAATCTTCACGCCTTCGTCGACTTGAGCAAAAGATAAAACATCTTTTACTTTTTCGTTGCCTTGAATTGCCCAAAGTCTGTAGGTTTCGGCAACTAACAAAAGTTGGTCTTCGTAACCCAGTTTTTCTTGCAATTCGGCCAATGCTTCGCCTTTTGGCTTCCCTGGCACGATTCTATCAACCAATGAATTACAGAACGAATTTTCTTTTTCGAGCCATTCGATAAAATGAGTAGGAAGCTCATTAAAGTCTGCTACTTTTAAAACCAACCCTTTCAAAATATCGCCGTTTCCTACAATTAGTTCGGTAGGTACAATTACAACTCCTGCTTGTTTGTTTTGGAAACGCTCATACAGCCACGCCGTAAGTTTGGCAGGAAAAGAAGTAGGAGGCGACTGACGAATACTCTCTTCTACGTATTGAAGGCCAACTTCGGTAGTATTTGAAATAACTACTGAAATATTAGGGTCTTGGGCGGTTTCAAGAATCGAATTCCATTCTGATTGAGCAGAAAGCACTCGACTAATGGCCGAACTGACGATGTTTTCTTCGGTTGGAACGCCTTTGTCGATACCCCTTACACAAATCGTATAAAGATTATCTTGCTCGGCAAAAGCATCAGCTCCGCCCGAATCAGTTGATTTCACAACCACGATTCGTCCATTAAAAATCCCTTGTTTATTGGCTTTATCAATAAAATAGTCGCATAATCCACGAAGTAAAACCCCCGTACCAAATTGGAGAACTTTTTCAGGTAGTTGGAGAGTAGAACTGTCGGTTAGTAATTCTTTAGAGAGTTTCATTAAAAGTCAAAATGTAATAGATTGAATATAACAAAAGTAGGTACTTTATTAAGTTTCATCAACTAAAATTCAGTTAAATTATAATACTATTTTGTGATTTTATTGACTTATTAGGAATAATTCTACAAGAATAGTAGAATTGGATATTTAAAGGAGTAAAAGCAGCTATAATTAGATAGATTTTATAAAAAAAAAGGAGTAAAAACTAAGATGCTTCGTAAGTTCGTCAAGAAATCAGACGTTTGACTTGCTTGAAATTTTCCGTTTATCATCATTGAATTTTGCAGAAACCACGAAAAAGTCTAATTTCGCCACATAAACAAATAAAACTAAACCTGAAATGGAACAAATTTTTACAACGGCAGCTTTAACAAGTATTCTTACGTTAACACTATTAGAAATTGTACTTGGGGTTGACAACATCATCTTCGTTTCGATTATTTCATCGAAACTTCCACACACCGAACAGAAAAAAGCCCGTAGTATTGGCTTAATGATGGCAATGGCCATTCGTATTGCTTTATTATTTGTATTGGGCTGGATTTTGGGGCTTCAAACCGATTTATTTAATTTAAAGGATTTAGGTTTACCTTTCGACTTAGGTTTTAGTGGTAAAGATATTATATTATTTATTGGTGGACTTTTCTTGTTGTATAAATCTACTTCTGAGATTCACCAAAAATTGGAAGGTCACGAAGAAAACATCAGTGGTAAAAAGACGGCTTCTAAGCTCTCGAAAGCCATTTTTGATATAGCAATTATTAATATCGTTTTCTCAATCGACTCAATTATTACGGCCATTGGTATGACTGATAACATTATTGTGATGGCCGTCTCGGTAGTTCTTTCTACTTTTGCAATGCTGGCTTTTGCTGGAAAAGTGGGCGAGTTTGTGGAGCGTCACCCAACGGTTAAGATGTTGGCTTTATCGTTCTTAGTAATGATTGGTACATTGCTCGTAGCCGAGGCATTTAAAGTACACGTGCCAAAAGGCTATGTTTACTTCTCAATGGCATTCTCGTTTTTGGTTGAAACGCTCAATATCAAGATGCGTAAAAACTCAAAACCAGTTGATTTGCACGACGAGATAAAATAAATAGACGATAGTCAATAGACCGCAAGTCGATAGTTTTTAAATGTAAATAAAAAAGCCCCTATCTGGGGTTTGGGGGCTGGGTTTTTATGAAGATATTTTCTTGGATATATACAATTTGGTGTGCATTTTGGTTTTTGGTAGTGTTTTTATTGCTTTTTCCTATTGTTTATGTTTGTTTGCAAAAAGAACAATGGAAACCAATTGCCCATTACTGTAATCGTATTTGGGGAAAGATTTTCTTTTTCGTGATTGGACAGCCCGTAAAAGTAACGTACGAAGCTGAACTTGACCCAAAATGTGCCTATGTTTTTTGTGCTAATCATTTTAGTTATCTTGATATTGCGATGATGGGTGTGGTCGTAAAAAACTATTTTGCGTTTATGGGCAAAAGTTCGGTGAAAAAAGTGCCTCTATTTGGGTATATGTTTACCAAACTTCACATTCAAGTAGATAGGTCGGCCAAAGACAGTCGAATAAAGGCATTGACTCGCTCTATAAAAGCATTAAAATCGGGGAGAAGTATTATGATTTTTCCTGAAGGGGGAATTTTTTCGACTAATTTTCCCGAAATGATTCAACCTTTTAAAGACGGAGCTTTCTCGATGGCTATCGAAAACAAAGTGCCGATTGTACCGATTTCGCTCTTGGATAATTATAAAGTAATGCCCGATGTGCTATTCAAATGGCATAAAATCAGAGTAATTGTACATAAGCCAATTGAGACAACAAACCTAACAAAAGCTGACATAGATACCTTGAAAAAACAAGTATATGACGTGATTCAGCCTACGTTAAATAAGTTTAAAGATTAAGAGAAAATTTAGGTACGAAGGCACAAAGTGGCAAAGTAAAATTTACTATGTGCCTATGTGCCTTTGCTACTTTGAACCTAAATAAAAACATGAAAATAGACCAAAAGACAGTTGAAAAAATGGCACATCTTTCTCGTTTAGAATTAAGCGAGCAAGAAAGCGAAAAAATGGTGGATGATTTATCGAAAATCTTGAATTGGATGGACCAACTCAAGGAACTCGATACCACAAACGTAGAGCCACTTACGCACATGAGCGAAGAAGTGAATGTGTTTAGAGAAGATATTGCTCAGAATGCTTTGCCAAGAGATAAAGGTTTGAAAAATGCCCCAAGCCAAAATGGTGAGTATTTTCAAGTACCGAAAGTAATAGAGTAGTAGTCCACAGTCGATAGTTGGCAGTTAACAATACTGTAAAATGATTATTATTAATTTCTTACACAAAATAGGGTTGTCTAAGGTTGTAAGTGATACAGAAAAGGCTTAGATTTTCACAATCTAAGCCTTTTTTTGAAGACTGAGAACTAATAATTGAAGACTAACTTATCTGCTGATGGCGAGCCGCCCTGCCAAAACAAAACAAGCTAATCGCTACCAAATAATGATAAACATCGGTTGGGCCAAGGATAGAATTGGGCATAAAACTTTTATTATATGTAGCCAAAACTAAGGCTAAAACACCCAAAATAAGCCATGAGCCTACCGCTGATTGACCTTTGATAAGTCCAAAAATGCCAATAATCAAAACCAACGGAATTGCGACCATTGATACTATCTGCAAGACTTTTGAATTATCGGCCAACTGCACCGTTCCGAAAACAATAAAACCTAAAGCCAATACGATGTATGTGGCATTTTTAGAAGTAATTTTTCGTTGAACTAACAAAAACGATGCATAAACTAAGCCAAAAGCCCCAGCCGTACCAGCTAAATGCTGAAAAAACTCCGAAACTGTTTTGGCGGGAGCGTAACCCAAAAATCGGATAACTCCGAAAAATGCTGCTGCCGTAATAGAAAGTACGAAGGCCTCCCAAAGTAAGCAAGTATTGAATTCGAGTTTTCGGAGATATTGAAAAAATACATAAATACCTGTGAGTGTAAGCACGGCATCGGAGATAGCATGAGTGATTTCCATCGTTTAGGATATAGGGTTTGGTTGAACATACAAAAGATTTTAATCGTTTGGCGAAAAAAACAATCCTTTGTTTCAATAGCCAGCGGTTTTAATCGCTGTGTATAAAAAAAGGTTAACTACCAAGCTGATAATTAACCTTTTCTTGCAGAAATATATGCGTTTTACATCAGAAACACAAACTTGCTGCTCCGAGCAAACCTGCATCATTGCCAAGAGTAGCTTTCTTGATAACGAGTGTTTTGAGGTAGTAAGGAGTCAACCAATATTCTAATTGTTTATTGATAGCTGGCATGATATAATCAAACGATGCCGAAAGACCGCCACCAACTAATATTGTCGTGATATCCAAAATACGAATCATTGAAACCAATGCATTGCCAAGCATTTCGCCCACTTCGCTAAAAATTTGAAGAGCCAATTCATCGCCTTCGGCTGCTGCGGCTACCAAACCCGTTGTCGAGATAGTGCCATCATTAGGTAGCTGAGTTTTACCTGTATAGTTTGCTCTCATTTTATTAGCTAAATCGAGCAACTCGTTTTTACCGATATTTCTTTCCAGCACTTTGCCATTTTTTGATGGTACGTGGCCTGGCTCCATGGCATTTCCACCACCGCCTTTGAAAACTTGTTTGTCGATGATTGCCGCTCCACCCACACCTGTTCCGAGCGTAACCATGATATAATCTTCTGGAATCTCTTCGTCTTCTCCGAAGTAATATTCGCCCAAAGCAGCAGCGTTTGCATCATTTTCGAGGAAAAAATCGCATTTCGGGAAGCGTTCTTTCAAATATGGTATAATTGGAGTGCCATCAATTTCAGGAATAGCCGTAATCTCTACTAACGTAGTACGGTCACGGGTGATAAGTCCTGGAACACCAATTCCGCATTTTTCTACACCTTTATTTTCCGCTAATTGAATCGCAATTGCATCGCCCAAACGCTCAACAAAGTGCCCTGATTTACGCCAGCTTGCCGTGTCGTGGCTATAAAAATTTGAAAGTTTACCAGTTTGAGCTTCAACAATGCCCATCTTGACGTTAGTGCCGCCTACATCAATTCCTAAATATTCGGTTGCCATTTAGCGTAAATTATAAAGTATTTAAAGGTCAAATATAAATGTTTTTTAAAAAAAATTAAGAATAAAATTTTCTTTTCCTTTTTTTGATAAAAATTTACTGATTATATGTCGCCACTTTGCGGACGCAAAACAATATCTTCGATAACGGCATTTTTCGATAAACTATAAGCACTCCAGATAGTTTCGGCAATATCAGCAACGGTCATGAATCGTTCTTCGGGAATTCCTGCACTTGCCCAACTATCGGTGTAAACAGCCCCTGGCATAACAGAGGTTACTTTTACTCCATAATCTTTCATTTCCTCACGCAAAACTTTACTGAAACCCAACAACGCAAACTTTGAAATACTATACGAACCACCATTTGGGTAGGCTTTCAAGCTCGCCACCGAACAAATATTAAAAATATGTCCGCTGTGCTGCTCAATCATTGTTGGAATTAGCCCACGAGTGAGGTGATAGGCACTATAAAGATTGGTTTCGATGAGTTGCTCTAAAACGCCATCGGCTTCTTCGTGTACGTTTCCAGGAATAAATGTGCCAGCGTTATTAGTCAACATTCCAATTGGCTGAGCTAAAGATTTGATAAACTCAGCAAAAGCGATTGCCTGAGATTTGATAGCTAAATCGGCTTTTTGTATATAGCAATTTACACCATACTGTGTTTCGATTGCTTGCTTTGTTGCTGTTAAATCGGCTTCGTTACGAGCTGAAATTACTACATCAAAATCATTTTTAGCAAATTGTTCGGCAATTGCTCGACCAATGCCACGTGTACCACCCGAAACTACTGCTAATTTTCTACTCATATTATTTTTTGCTTTTGGAAATTAGCTTTTAGCTATAATATTGAAAATTTGATAAGATATTTTCGAAAAGCTAATGGCTAAAAGCCAATAGCTACAAGCTCTGCTTTCTAATTCTCAGAAAAACCTCAAATATAGAACCATGAACCCTGAACAAATCGTTATCTTTGCAAATATCGTTAAAATTTAGCTAAAAACTATGTTATCAGTAATAGGAAGATATTTAATATTTCTGGGAAAACTCTTCACCCGACGAGAATCCTTGAAAGTATATTGGGAAAGGTTCATTGATGAGTGTATTGGAATTGGGGTAAGTTCGGTGTTTATTGTGGCTATTGTGGCGGTATTTATCGGGGCGGTGGTTTGTGTGCAAACCCGTGCCAACTTGGTGAGCCCAGTTATTCCGATTTATGTGGTCAGTAATATTGTGCGAGACATGACCTTGCTCGAATTATCATCGACTTTTATGTGCGTAGTTTTGGCAGGAAAAGTAGGGTCGAATATTGCGGGTGAACTCGGCACCATGAAAATTACTGAGCAGATTGATGCTCTTGAAGTAATGGGTATCAACTCGGCATCTTATTTGGTTTTGCCTAAATTATTAGCTGCGGTTTTTACGTTTCCTTTGTTGGCTATTATTTCTGGCTTTCTCGGTATTTTAGGTGGATATTTAGCAGGAACGCTTTCGGGCATCATTACTCCCGAAGATTATATATATGGTATCCGATATTCATTTATACCTTTCAATGTCTTTATTTCTATCATCAAAGCAGTGGTTTTTGGCTTCTTGATTTCTACGATTTCGGCGTTTCAAGGGTATAATACACGTGGCGGTGCATTAGAAGTGGGTCAGGCCAGTACATCGGCCGTGACCAATAGTTGTATTGCGGTTCTGATTGCCGATTATCTCTTAGCTGAGCTTTTGACCTAATTAATGATAACTGGACAATAGAATTTAGACGAGAGACAAAAGATAAATATTTGTTAGCTTCTGTTGATTTTAGAATAAAGATAATAAACATTTAACAATTGCCCCCCTTTAGGGGCTGGGGGTTATGATTGAAATAAAAAATATATCAAAGTCTTTTAATGGCCGCATGGTATTAGATAATGTGAGCGGTTTGTTTAAGAAAGGCGAAACGAGTTTGGTTATTGGTGCAAGTGGTACAGGAAAAAGCGTATTATTGAAATGTATGCTTGATTTGGTTCGCCCCGAAGCTGGAACAACACTCTACGATGGTCGGGATTTTTATGTAGGCGACGAAGAAGATAAAAAAGATATTCGCCGAGAAATGGGCGTGCTTTTTCAAGGCGGAGCATTGTTTGATTCTAAGACCGTGCATGAAAATGTACAGTTTCCGCTCGATATGCTCACTAAAATGGGGGAAGGAGAGAAGAAAGACCGTGTAGAGTTTTGCCTACAAAGAGTTGGTTTGGAAGGAACTGGCGGAAGAATGCCATCGGAGATTTCGGGAGGGATGAAAAAACGTGTGGGTATTGCCCGTGCGATTGTGATGAACCCAAAGTATTTGTTTTGTGATGAACCGAACTCTGGCCTCGACCCGCTGACTTCGATAAAAATTGATGAATTAATCAAGGAAATTACTGATGAGTTTGATATTACGACGGTAGTCATTACGCACGATATGAACTCCGTACTTTCGATTGGCGATAAAATTATGTTTTTGCACAAGGGAAAAAAGCTTTGGGAAGGAAACAGCCAAACCATCATGGGCGATACCGTTCCTGAGTTAGAAGAATTTGTGTTTTGTAATAAAGCCCTTAGTTTGATGCGAGCAGGGAAATAACAAAAAAGGCTCAGAAGTTTAATTCTAAGCCTTTTTTGTAGGACAAGTCGGGAGACTTGTGTTACTTCTTCACCATTTTATAAATCTGCTCACCCACTTCAGTTCTGATATTGAGTGAGCTAATTTTGCCATTATCACGGGTTGGATAAACTCGGTTTGATAAGAATGTGTAAACAAAATTATATTTCGGCTCAACCCAAACGAATGTACCTGTAAATCCCGAATGTCCGAAACTTTCGGGTGATGCTGATGTCGGGCCATTTCCTACTTTCGGATTAAAATCTAACTTATCGAAAGCAATAGCACGGCGATTTTTTAGTTCTGGGAATTGGTACTTTGTACACTCTGCCAACACTTCAGGTTTAATAAATTGCGTGCCACCGTAATATCCTTTTTGCAAATACATTTGCATGAGTTTCGTTAGGTCGTTTACATTTCCGAAAAGACCAGCGTGCCCCGAAACTCCATTTAACATTCCAGCACCTTCATCATGTACGTACCCGTGAATAAGGGTTTTTCTGAATAGAGTATCTTTTTCTGTTGGTACGATTTTATCTTTTGAGTAGAAGCGTAATGGATTATAAGTCAGAGAGTTAGCTCCGATTTGCTTGTAGGTTTTGTTTAGGTAATCTTCCCACGGCATACCCGTCAGCGTTGCCATGAAAGTTGGGTATGTATAGTAATGCAAATCACTGTAAACATAACCTTGCTCGGGCTTCAGAGGAGATTTTTCGATGGCATCGAAGATAACTTTTTGGTAGTCTTTATGTAGCCAAAGAGAATCAGATATTTGTACTGAAAAATCAGCCGATTGTTTAGTAGAAAGGGTATTTGGCTTCCAAACCATTGTTTTTGGAGAAAGACAGTCCTTCCAGAGATTTTTGTCAGTCTTGATAGCTTTAGCAAGCAGAAGATTGTATTTCTTCTTGCTCATAAAAAACTTTTTCTTGTACTGAGAAGCGTATTTTTCTTTAAAAATCACACTGTTTTTAACAGTATTTACGGAGTCGATGCAGTCATTCCAAAAAGCAATCCAAGCTTTTAGGCCAGCTTTGTGCGTAAGCATATCACGGAAACGTAGATTCGCTTTATTTCCGTCGGCAAATGCTGGATAATAATCTTTGAATGTTTTGTCTAAATCAAATTTTCCTTCGCTCATTAATTGCATGACAGCCAAAGCTGAGGTACTTACTTTCGTAACTGAAGCAAGGTCGTAGAGGTCGGTTAAATTAACAATTCCTTTTGTGCTTGCTTTCGATGAGTTAATAGCTGCGTTTGCATTTGCTTTTTTCACGGCTTCGTCCATTACATCATTTTTATTATCAGCTTTAAATTTAGCATCAGCATTTGCTAAAATAGCTCCATTAGCTGCCTCAAAAGTATGAAACCCAAAAGCTTTCTGATAAATCACTCGGCCATCTTTGGCCACTTGCATGGTTGCTCCTGGGTAAGCCTTTTCACGAAGACCAAGATTGATAACGGAGTCGATTCTTCGGTTAAACTCTACGCCATCGAGTCCGACCATTTCGGGTATTCCGTATGCTAACCTTCCAATTGATTTTGTGCTTTCTCCCATACCATATTTATAGGTATTATTGATAGAGACGGGCAGTTTTCCCAAAATCGGAATTGCCCCAAAAATTGCTTGGGCAGCAGCTTCTTCCATATAATTGGTTAGTTGATAGGCCATTACGATGGCTTTAGATTTTTCTAAATCATCAAATTTATCAAGCGTATAAGGGTTGCCAAAAATAGTTGTAATTGCCTTACCAGTATTTACGAGTACTTTTAGTGCCTTTTTATTGGCATCAGTAATACCATATTTGGCGGCTGGACGAATATTATTTAGGTGTAAGTTTACCAAAATCAAATCATAGTTTTTGGTTTGTTCCAAAACCTTATTGATGCTTGAATCTGGGGCATTTGGTGGCAATAAAAAATGGTCGATAGTGGTATAATTATCAGTCATTTTTTGGAAAGCCGTTGGCTGCACAGCGTCAATCGAAACCGTAGCTATGCGTTTTGTTAAATCCTTGATTGGTAGTGTTTTATCATCATTTTTAACCAAAGTGATTGTAGCCTCGGCCAGCTGACGGTTGAGTAAATCAGATTGAATCGTGTTTAAATCAGCGAGTAAGTTTTGCATGTCGGTTGGGCGATATTTATCCAATCCAACCCATGATTTTGCCATCAGGATTTTACGCACACGAAAATCAATTTCTTCCATCGAAATTTCTTTGTTTGCAATAGCCGCTTTTATGGCCAAAATTGCACCTTCAGCATCTTCAAAGGTTTCAAGAATATCATTTCCTGCTAAAACCGCTCTTACATTAGCTTCGCCTTTCGAAAAATACTTGATTGCCCCTTGCATATCCATGGCATCGGTAAACGTCAAGCCCTTGAAATTGAGGTCTTTACGCAAAATATCGGTAACGATTCTCTTAGAAAAAGTTGCGGCTAAATTTTTATTTGTATCCAATACAGGAACACTTAAATGCGAAGTCATGATTCCACTCAAACCATTCTCTATCAGTTTTTTATACGGATAAAACTCTACTTCATTTAGGCGTTTACGGTCGTGCGGAATCAATGGTAAATCGAAGTGCGAATCAACGCCCGTATCGCCGTGACCAGGGAAGTGCTTAGCCGATGTAAGCAAATGTTCGCTATTCATGCCTTTCATGTAGGCGAGGGCTTTATTAGCAACATCTTCTTGGTTTTCGCCAAATGAACGAAAATTGATAACAGGATTGTTGGGATTTATATTAACATCAACCACGGGGGCATAATTGATATGTACACCGATTCGGCGGCATTGTTTGGCTACTTCTACGCCCATTTCGTAAAGTAGTTTTTCATTACCTTGCATTGCTCCGAGTGTCATTTGGTATGGAAAACGCACTGTGCTGTCCAATCGCATGGCCAAGCCCCATTCTAAGTCCATGCCTATCAATAAGGGTACTTTTGAGAGTGCTTGAAGCTCATTTACAATACGAGCTTGGACCGTTGGTGGAGCAGCAAACATCACAATTCCACCAATTCGGTTATCTTTTACCCAACGTTTGAGTTTCTCTACGTCGTGTGGACGGCCCGATGTATTTCCACGAGGCATGAGTAATTGCCCGATTTTTTCATCGAGCGTTAGTGTTGCAAAAACCGAATCAACCCAACGTTTATTATAGTTTGTCAAGAAATCAGGTTCTTTTTGGGCAAAACTTGATAAAGTGTTGATAAGTAAGAGGATAAGGAAAAAAAGTTTTTTCATTAATGAGTTAGGTTTGATGATTAGTGAATCATTACCCAAAGTAAATAAAAAATCACCAAAAAACCTTCGTTTTCTCATGCCCACGAGAGTACAGGACTTTAAAAGTCGAGAATTATTTTATCTTCGATAAGAGACTTGTGTACTACATACTGAGAAAAATTCTTGTTTCTTCAATACCCTTTATTTTAGCTTTGACAACAATTTGTAAGGTTGTCAAAGCTAATTTCTCAAAAAATATTTGTCTTAATTTCTCCTCCTGATAACATTTTCCTGCCAAACTGCCATACAAAAGTGTCTTGGCATAAGTATTGAACTATTAAATTTCCCCATAAATGTTTTGATTGTCAGAAAGGTTTAGTATTTTCACTCTGACAATCTGGCAGATAATCGCTGTTTTGCCGAAAACGTTGATTATCAAGATTTATGAAAAAGCAATACCAATCAAGATTATAACAGCAACGAACCCGTTATTAAAATTAGATGATAAAGACTCCACTGCTCAAACCAGCGAAATCAATAAAATCAGTTTCAAATCGACGGTCTAAAAATATAGTGGTGAATGAATAGAGAACTTATCTCAAAGCTCGTAATGGCAAGACAAGACGTTGAAAACGTCGAAATGATAGAAATTGCTTCGCCTGAAGAAGTAATGGAAAACGAAGATAATTTGCCGGCTGATTTGCCCCTTTTATCTTTGCGTAATACTGTTTTGTTTCCTGGAATTGTAATACCCGTAACGGTAACTCGCCAGAAGTTTATTAAAATGGTAAAAAAAGCCTATCGCACCGACCGCACGGTTGGCGTGGTAGCACAGGTACGCCACACACAAAATGAGCCAACGCCCGACGACCTCTTTAAGGTTGGTACGATTGCCCATATCTTAAAAATGATAGTGCTTCCTGATGGTAACGTAACCGTTATCATTCAAGGCCGTCGTCGTTTTGAAGTGCTCGAATATACTCAAACCGAGCCACACCTCATGGCTAAGGTAAGATATATTGCTGAGAGTTTTCCGAACGTACGCAAGAAAGAAACAAAAGCATTGATTCAGAGTTTGAAAGAGGCTTCTTACAAAATTTTGAACCTCAATCCCGATATTCCACGTGATGCCCAAATGGCTATCAGCAATATTGATAGTCCGAGCTTCCTTACGCACTTCCTTTCGTCGAATCTTAATATCGAAATCAGCGAAAAGCAATTACTGCTTGAAACATTCGATGGTGGTGAGCAAGCCCACAAGCTACTCGAACACATGATGAAAGAAATTCAAGTGTTGGAAATCAAGCGAGACATTCAGAGCAAAGCCAGTATTGATATTGACCAACAGCAAAAAGAATATTATTTGCGTCAGCAGATAAAAGTTTTGCAGGAAGAATTGGGCATGGAATCGCCTGACCAAGAAGTAGAGAAACTTCGTGCAAAAGGCTCGAAAAAGAAATGGACAAAAGAAGCCAACGACCATTTTAATAAAGAATTAAACAAAATTCTACGCATGAATTCGATGTCGCCCGAATACGGTGTTTCGTTGAATTATGCTGAAACAATGGTTGATTTGCCGTGGGGTGAATATACGAAAGATAATTTTGACCTTAAACGTGCCAAGAAAATCTTAGATGCCGACCACTCAGGCCTTGAAAAAGTAAAAGAGCGTATCATTGAGTATTTGGCAGTTTTGAAGCTCAGAAATGACATGAAAGCCCCAATTTTGTGTTTGTATGGCCCCCCTGGAGTAGGTAAAACTTCTTTGGGGAAATCAATCGCAAAAGCTTTAGGTAGAAACTACGTCAGAATGGCTCTTGGTGGCTTGCACGACGAAGCCGAGATTCGTGGACACCGCAAAACCTACATCGGTGCAATGCCAGGTAAGTTGATTACGAATCTTCAAAAAGCAAAATCATCGAACCCTGTTTTTGTACTCGACGAGATTGATAAAGTAAATCGTGACCAACGTGGCGACCCTTCGTCGGCATTGCTCGAAGTGCTTGACCCTGAGCAAAATAATGCGTTCAAAGATAATTATTTGGAAGTAGATTACGACCTCTCGAAAGTGCTTTTCATTGCAACGGCCAATTCGCTCGATACGATTCAAGGGCCATTGAGAGATAGAATGGAAATCATCGAAATTTCGGGTTATACCGTTGAAGAAAAAACCGAAATCGCTCGTAAACACCTCGTGCCGAAGCAGTTAGAGCAGCACGGAATCAAGGCCAAAGACCTAAAAGTTGATGATAAAGCCATTCAGAAAATAATCGAAGGCTACACTCGTGAGTCGGGCGTACGTCGTTTAGAGCAGCAAATTGGCTCATTGGTTAGAAAAGTGGCGAAAGCCATAGCCATGGGTGAAGAGTATCCGAAAACGGTAAAGGCCGAACACGTAGAAAAAATGCTCGGTGGTATCATTTTCGATAAAGATTTGTACGAAGGAAACGAGGTGCCAGGTGTAGTAACAGGCTTGGCGTGGACCTCGGTAGGTGGCGATATTCTTTTCATCGAATCAAGCCTAAGCCGTGGACGTGGGCAGTTGACACTTTCGGGACAACTGGGCGATGTAATGAAAGAATCAGCCATGACGGCACTTTCTTACTTGAAATCGCACGCAGATGGTTTAGGAATTGATTATAGAATTTTTCAACATTACGACCTTCACGTACACGTTCCGCAAGGAGCAGTGCCAAAAGATGGCCCTTCGGCGGGTATCACGATGCTTACTTCAATGGCTTCGATGTTTACCCAACGCAAAATTAAGCCAAACACCGCCATGACTGGCGAGATTACGCTTCGTGGAAAAGTATTGCCAGTTGGCGGTATCAAAGAGAAAATTTTAGCAGCCAAACGTGCGGGAATTAAAGACATCATTATGTGTTATAAAAACCGCAAAGATGTGGAAGAAGTAGGCGACGCATATACCACAGGATTAACTTTTCACTACGTTGATTATGTAGAAGAAGTGCTTGAAATTGCTCTTTTGCAAGAAAAAGTGGCCAATCCGTTGAATTTTGTTTTGCCAGAAGAAAAGAAAGAAACAAGTCCATCGTCGATGGAGGTTGCCGTTGTATAAAAGAGTTTGATACTCATTTAAAGTGCTAATAAAACAAAGATGCCTCTTAGATTTCTCTGAGAGGCATTTTGTTTGTGAAGAGAATCTTAATTTTTGTTGACTCTCAACACTTTCTTCTTATTTCCACGACGCATATCAATCAGGTAATTCCCCGCAGGGAGGTTTGTTGGATTTAGTATAATTTCTCTTTCTGATTCAGTTAAAGTTTGTTGATGAACTTCACGGCCATTCATATCAAGCAATCGAAGATTCATGCCCGTAGTTTTTGATTTTTGGAAATTAATAATGAGTTCATTCGTAAACGGATTTGGATAAGCCGTTGCATTGATTTCTTCAGTTAATTCTTCGCTAAATTTTACCTCCCCTGCTGCTTCGCTTGTGGCACGTGCCTGTACTACAACTGGCGTAGTACACGAAGCACTTTGGGCATTGCCTGTTCCAGTTGGTGTAAATGTGGCAGAATTACTCATAATAATTTTATCAATACGAGTGCCATCTTCACGCATCCAAACATTAAGCGTATGATAACCAGTAGTCGAAATATTCACCGATATTCTAACTGAATTTATGGAACCAACCCATGTCCAGCTTGTGCTGCCATTATTATAATTTCCAGTAGTTGCCATAGTGTTCGTGCGGCCAACTCCATCAACTCCCACATGAAATGAATCATCGTTGGTTGTACCAGTGCCTGCGGCCATTCTTACCCAAATATAGTAAGTGCCTGTTGTATTGAAATAAATCGGATAGTCCATACGAGGGCCATTCAGAGATGTTCCTGTATTTACACCTGTTCCTGATGTTGTCATACAAATACCACCTGATGCGGTGCTTACGCTTAGTGTTGTCCAAGTTCGGCTGGCGGCCGTGCCTGTGCCTGCAATTTTAGTATTGAAGTTTTCGGCCTCCACAGAAACTAAACCAGCAGTTTCGTTGAAACATTTAGCTGGCGTACAAGTAGATGATGGTGCCGTTGCTCCAGGACAATAGGTGGTGAAATTTGCCGAAGGCGAGAACACACTTGTTGAAGTACTACAAGTGGCCTTTACTTGAAATTCGTGAGTGGCGTATGCCCCTAAACCATTGATTACTAAACTTCCTGTTGTAGCAGTAGCCGTTGACCAAGTGCTACTACCAATAGGGCGGTATTGGATAGCGTATGAAGTAGCCGACGGTACAGCTCCCCACGTAAGGGTAGCATCAAAACTACTAATTGCCGAAGCTGCCAATGAAGTAGGAGTACCACACAAAGTTTTAAATGAACTAACTGCACTAAAACCACCGCACGATGAGCGTACACGCCAGTTATAATCAGTAAAGCTACTAAGGCCACTCAAAGTTGCCGATGGGCTACTTACGGCAATTTCGGTACTCCAAGTGGTAGCAGCAGCGGTTTTATAAGAAACATAGTAGGTAGTAGCGGCACTAAGCCCTGTCCATGATAAAGTAGCTGTTGAGGCAGAAATACTATTACTTGTTAGATTAGTTGGTAAACCACAATCGTAAATCAAAGATACCGTATCGGTTTGTGCCGAAAGTCCGTTATTAACAGTCAATAAAAATTTTAGAGTTGTACCTAATGCTGTACTCGAATCAACGGTGAAATTTATACCATCGGCTTGGGTTTGTAGCATGGTTAGGTTAGCATATGTTTTAGGACTACCAACCGAAGTAATTTGTGGTGAAACAGGTGCTAACGAAACCGTATAAGTAGTTGGTTTTACGCTGAAATTTTGAAATTGATAAGCCACCGATGCCGATAATGTGCTAAATGAAGTATTGCTCGGTGTTGCTTTGGCATAATACGTTGAAACTCGTAAGAGTTTCTTATTCATTTCGATAGTGGCATTACACAACGGCAAAATGCGTGATGATGCTGGCCAAAAACCATCAGTTGAAGAGCCAATTTCTGGCGTAAAACCATAGATTTTTCCTTTGGTTGTTTGTTCATGATAAAGCCAATCGCCAGCCCCACCGTTTGACAAATAGGCCAACGTTTCCCAAACATTACCCGTTTTAAACGCATTTTCTACTGTAAAATAAGTGGCCATTTGCCCAAGTAATGCCTTTTCTGGGTTTGTGTTGGTTTGTTCCCATTCATTTGGATAAATACAATAGTTGCCATAAGAGTGGAAACTAAATGTTGTAACAATGCTATGTTGGTTATAAAAGTTTCGCATGGTAGCAGTTTCAACTTCAGAGAAGCCAGAGGTTCCTCTATATGTATCAGAGCTTGTTGTACCCGAAGAGCCAACATTATCTAAGCCCCATTTATATCCATAATTACGATTCAAATCTACTCCATAAGTGCCGTTTCCGTTATTTTTTCTGTTTTTTCTCCACATTCCACCACCATTTGGGTTTGTCGTATAATTATATACGTATCCATCAGGGTTCACGCACGGAATGATATAAATCTCTGAACTGTTCAAAAGGGTTTTGATTTCTTTATCGCTATTATAGTTTTCGAGTAGATGCCACATTAAGAATATCAATTGGCTCATGCTCATCGGCTCACGGGCGTGGTGAACTGCATTCAAGCATACTTCTGGCTCATTTTCGTCTTGGTCTGGGTTATCACTAATTTTAACCATGTATAGCGGACGCCCTTCAACCGAATTTCCAATACTTGTTTTTGCCGAAATTAGATTTGGGTATAACGCTCGCATTTGGTCGAGAATATTGGTCATTTCTTGTAGGGTATAAAAACCCGCATACGAACCCAGCGTGAAATTACTCGGAGTAGCTACATCGACTTTCGCTTTGATATTGTTTCGGTCAATCTCAGCATTGATTTTCTGATAGCTTTGCTCCAAGTCTTTGATGATGTATTTGAAGCTAATTTTATTCTTCTTAAGCAGAGTAATATCTCGGTCAGATACCTCTGCCGTAAAGTGTAGCTTATCTTCATAGCCAAAGTGGTCGATTTCAAGACCGTTATTGAGCAGGTTTTCGAGTTGAGTAGGTTGAATTTCAGCCTCAATGCGGTGGTACTTTAATCTTTGGGCGTTGGTATCGAAATAGCATAGGGTCAACAGCCCCAAAATGACTTTTAGGAGTAGAGTTTTTTTCATTTCCAGCAACACAAGAGTTATAAATAGTATTAGATTCTATTGTGAATTTATATGAAAAAAAATATAAAACATTAGTCTTAGCCTAAATCTTATCGGAAGGTAGCAGTTTAGTTTTAAAAGAAAAATGACGCCTTCGCTTTAAGCGAAGGCGTCATTCATAATAATTTTTCCTGAAGGAGTGCTTTAGTTCTTCTCAGCACCCTGTACCTTTGATGCCCCTCTTTGTGGAATACCTGGTTGAGTAATCTCAAAATTCTCTTTCGTTTTAGCATCTGCTACCATCTTACGCACATCGGCCAAGAGTTTTTTGGCATCATAAATTACACCGTCTTTTACTGTGTATTTTACACCTCCAACTCTTGTAACTTCGTTTTTATCATTTACTTTGATAGCCCCAGTACCGTAAAGTGTTTTAAGATTGGCCAACGGATTCTCTTCAGTAATCACAAAGTCAGCCAGTTTTCCAACTTCAACCGAACCAATTTGGTCAGCCATTCCGAGTGCTTCGGCACCTTTGATAGTTGCTGCACGAATCACTTCGAGTGGATGGAAACCCGCTTCACGTAATAATTCAAGCTCACGAATGTAGGCAAAGCCATATAATTGATAAATAAAACCAGAATCTGAACCAGTCGTTACACGACCGCCTTTGTTTTTGTATTCGTTTACGAAACGCATCCAAATACGATAATTCTCTTTCCAAGCTACTTCTTGCTCAGTACCCCAATTTAACCAATACGAACCGTGCGAAATTCTACTCGGCCCATAAAAACGCCAAACAGCTGGAAGGGTATATTCGTCGTGCCATTCGGCTCGGCGGGCAAGCATTAACTCACGATTGGCTTCGTAGATATTGAAGGTTGGGTCAAGCGTAAAATCAAGCTTTAAGAGCTCGTCCATTACCTGATTCCATTTAGCCGAACCTGGCTCGGCAGACTGTTTCCAAAGTTTGCCTGCTTCTTCAAAACGATTTTGTTCGTTGTTGTAATTATAATCAGCAGGATAATTCTGCAAAGTACGTTCATCAAAAAGAGCTTCTGGTAAGCCGTACCAGTGTTCCATTGATGTTAAACCCGCTTTTGCAGTAGCCAGTACATTCATGCGTGCCACTTCTAATTGAGCATGGTGGCAAGCCGAACGGAGTCCGATTTTTTTGTTTTCTTCTAACGCTGCCCTAAAAACCGCAGGCTCTGCCCCAAAAAACTTGATACCATCTGCTCCTTTGGCAGCATTATCTCGCACCCATTGGCGAGCCTCTTCGGGCGTAGTGATGGGTTTATCGCTTCCCATCCCAAAAGCAGTGTAGGCCTTGATACGTGGAGCCGTGATTTCGTTTTTCTCACTTCTGCGTTTTTGGTCGAGCGTCCAATCTAAGCCATTTCCTGCCGATGGGTCACGAATAGTCGTAATGCCATGGCCAAGCCAAAGTTTGAAAACGTATTCGGCAGGTGTTCCTTGTTGTTTTCCACCGATGTGGCCGTGCATATCCACAAACCCTGGCATCAGATACATGCCCGTACAATCGAGTTCTTTATCTCCCTCATTGAGTTTTGGGCGACTTTTCGGCTCAATTGGCACACCTGGGTAGCCCACTTGTTTGATTTGAGCAATCTTATTTTTTTCAATTACTATATCTACTGGCCCAACGGGTGGAGCTCCTGTACTATTAATGAGTGTTACGCCCCGAATAATGGTACGGTTGGCATATTCGCCTTCGGCACGATTAGGTGCTTTTTCGATTTGGGCAAACGCCACAGAAGCGATAAAGGGAAGAAAAACTTTAATGAAAGGAAGTGTAATTTTTTTTAACATAGTATTTGACGGTTTGCTGGGGCTGGTTTTTAGCAAATTTAATCATCATTTATCAGATTCATAGTTTTTGGTTATTTTTTTCAAAAACCCTCACTAAAACTCACTTTTTCTATCAAGTAAGTATATTAGAAAAATACAATAAAAGTTACGTATTAGCATTTAATTTCTATAAATTGCAATATTCTACGCAGAATAGAATTGATTCAAATCTATGGAAATTATAGGGTTTATATTGGCTTTTGGTATTGGTATAACGCTGGGCTTGGTAGGGGCGGGTGGCTCAATACTAACCATTACTGTATTGGTCTATATTCTTGGTGTTTCGCCAACTATGGCTACTACCTATTCACTTTTTATCGTTGGGGTTACATCCTTAGTGGGCTCGATTGATTATTTTCGGAAAGGTTTAGTTGATTTACAAAAAGGCCTTTTCTTTTCATTTCCTGCCTTCATTATGGTGTTTTTGATGCGAAAATTCGTAATGCCACATATTCCAGAAGTGGTTTATCAATCGGCTGAATTTACGTTTTCAAAAAACTTAATGGTAATGCTTTGTTTTGCACTTTTGATGATTGGTGCATCTTATTCGATGATTCAAAGCAACAAAAAACCAAGCGAGCAAGTTGGGGATAAGGTTAGCTATTGGATGATTTTTGTGGAGGGGATTTTGGTTGGAATTCTAACTGGTTTTGTTGGTGCAGGCGGAGGCTTTATGATTATTCCAGCAATGGTGGTTTTTGCCAAATTACCAATGAAAAAAGCCGTTGGAACATCACTTCTGATTATCACGATTAATTCTGTGTTTGGTGCAATCGGTGATTTTTCGGCGGGTATAGCTCTCGACTGGTATTTTTTGACGAAATTTGCAGCATTGACCATCGTAGGGATTTTAACAGGGGGCTATTTATCGAAAAAAATAGATGGCGACCAACTAAAACCCGCTTTCGGATGGTTTGTGCTAATAGTTGGGTGCTGGGTAATTATCAAAGAATTACTCTTGCACTAATTTTCTCAGCAATTTTTACCTATTTAAAGTCTCTTTTTAAATCAATATAAATGAATAAGTTAGAAGCAGCCGTTAAAATGAAATGTCCAAATTGCCACGAAGGTGATATGTTTGAATCGAAAAACCCTTACGAATTTGGAAAAATGACCACTATGTATGAGCATTGCCCGAAGTGTGGAATTAGATACGAAAAAGAAATGGGTTTTTTCTATGGAGCAATGTATGTGAGTTACGCGTTTAATATCGCTTTTTTTGTGATTGCTTTGGTAGCGTATTATCTATATTTTGAAACACGTGTTGATTGGAAAATCTTTATCGGTGGATACTTACTATTTACGGTTTTGGTGGCCCCACTTATGTATCGACTTTCTCGCTCAATCTGGTTGCAGATATTCTATTAATGATAAAGAAAAAGGGCTGATTTCGTATAGAAATCAGCCCTTTTTCTTTATTTCTTTCCTTCATACGCTATCCCAAATGTCCAGCGGAAGTCATTATTTTGTCTGCCTGGTACTACAATACTTTCATAAGAGTTTTCGATGGTACTACGGAAACTAATGTGTTTCGATAATTGGTATTTTAGAATCAAATTGCCATTCCATCGGAAGTTTTTTTCGGTAATACTTGGTTGAATAAACAAAGTGTGCGAAATACTGGCTTTGCCATCTTTAAAAGTATATTCGCCAAAGAGCCTTGTTGAGTTACGCCAGAGATTTCGGTCGGGAAATTTTTCGTTGATGACGAAGTCAGTTTTTTCGTAAAGTAAAACGTCGGTTACTGAGATGTAGGCGTGGTCTTTTTGAAGTAATTTTAGCCCGACACCAGCGGCTCCAATGAAACGGTCATTGATTTTTCGGAGATTACTTTTTTCGTAGGATGTAAAAGCCAAGTAATAAAATTTTCGTTCGTGCAAAATACTGGTTCGGAGGTCAACAAAAAGTTCTTTTTCGGCTAAAACTTTATTTTGTTGTCCGTAAATGTATGATGGACTACTCGAAAACTTAATTATTTTGCTGTTATTGAAATCTAAAGCTGATGAAAACTGAATCAATGCCCGATTGACGTTACCAGAAGTATAAGTACCATCAGTGGCTATTCGATAGCGAAATTTGGCTGGCGTATCATCTTTTTCCTCCTCGTCTCCCTCTTCGTCATCACCCTCTTCTTCGTCATCACCTTCTTCGGTAGAGTCTGCAGGCATTGTGGTATTCGATTTGATAGGTTGGAGTGTATCAGATGGGGCATCTTGGGCGTTAGTAGTGAAGTAGAATAAAATCAGCAAACAAGTTAGTAATTTTAGTTTCATGTTTTTTGTTTAGAGGTTAGTGTTTCAAAACCGCTCATCGCTCTAATTTAGGGCTTTAAATAGCTTTGCTTTAATTTCGAACAAAAATTGCATTTCTTTGCTGATAAAACAATTTTGTGCTTATAAAAATCAATCAATCCACCTTCATCAATGAATTAGAATATCATAATTATGAATTTTGCTAAATATATTTCGGTCATTGCTATCAGTATGCTCAAGTTTATGGGGGGACCGTTGACGGGACTAACATTAAATCTTAATTGGATAGAAACGGCTATTTGCTCAGTAATTGGAATGATGATTACAGTAGTATTAGTAATTTATTCGGGCGATTTTCTGCAAAAATTATTCAGAAAAGATAACCCCAAGAAGTTTACAAGAATGACTCGCTTTGGAGTGAAAATCAGACGCAAGTTTGGGCTAATTGGCATTGCTTTTCTTACGCCAATTTTGTTTACACCACCCGTTGGAGCTGCATTGAGTGTAGCGTTTCGCTATGATAAAATAAAAATTATTCTACAAATGCTTACCAGTGCAGTTGTTTGGGCATTGGCACAAACGTTCTTCTTTTACTTTCTCAAAGACCTTATTTTTAAGTAAACTAATCTATTTTAGTAATTCTGATGGTTTTGATTACCACCGAATCTCGGCTTACTTCTAAGATATAATTGCCCGATGGAATATTAGATTGCCCCAAATCAATATAGGCGGTTTTATCTACAATAGTTATGTATTCTTTCTTGATGCTTTGTTTTTTGCCGCCAACAGTATAGTAAGCAAACGTAAGTTTTTCGGCATCTTCGGTGTCTGGAATCTTTACATTACAGATTTTGCCAAACGGATTTGGGTAATTTACCCATTCGCCGATAATATTGCTATTCGGATTATTGAGCGATGCTTTTACAGAAAACTTAACAATTTTTGAGGTCACGACCGAGTCTCGTTTATATGCTTTAGCACTCAAGGTATAGTTCCCGACGGGAAACTTCGCTCCACGACCTTCGCCAAAGACATTGTACGGCAGTTTATCCGAGCTTCCTTTAAAGCGGTAAGGACCCGTAATATCAAACACAAAGTTGACCGAATCTAAATTGCATCGAGCAATGATATTGAGCTTCTCAGGAAGGGCATCGAGATACAATACTCGATTATTAGTAATGTAGCCGTATGGCTCAATCGGAACATCGAAGTAGTCGCCTTTAATTAATTCTAAATCAACTACTGGGGGAACAATATCTAAATAAATATACGATTCAATGCTTCCGCCACTGTTATCATATACTCGCACTTTTATCTTGTATTTGCCCAAATAGGGGGCTTTTCCTTGGAAATTGACCTCAAAACGATTGAACCCAACCCATGTAGGCGACTCTACGATTTCGATGAAAGAAATGAATCCATCGGTATCGAAAAATAAGTTTTCGGGTAATCGAAACTGAAAATTTTGATTAACCACAATTTCTTTGGTATAGTCTTGTAGCGTAACAACAGGGAGTTGATTAGGCGTATTAGGATTAGTAACAATGGGTGGTGGTGGCGGTGTAACTACTGGGGTAGTTTCAACAATATCGGGCAATGGATTCTCGATTTTCTTGTTATCGTTTAAGATATCTTCATCGAGTTTTATTTTTATTTTATAAGTACCATTAGCTGATTTATTTTTCCAGTCATTCAACACAAACTCACGGTTATCAATCAACTGCGAAACACGGTAGGTTACCGAATCTTTATACGAAATTACGGGACTTGGGTTGTAAAGTGTGCGTGCTGCCTCTTTTACTGCGGGCAGAATCTTCTCAAAATCGGTGCCATTATCGTATTCAACCAATAGCAGCATGAGTTCACAGCCATATTCTACGTTTTTCTTGACGTAATTAACCAAATCATCGGATGTAGGTAAGTCAAAAAACGCTGCTTCGGCATAAAATTTTTGATTAGGGGCAACATTATTATACCCTAAGTCTCGCTGAAAACCATCGTTCACAATCTTAAAGAAGTCGGCTTTTCGGCTCAAATCCTTGAATAAAAATGTGCCTCGTTGTAAGGTTAAGTTATCGGCAATGCCGCCGTATTCGGCTGCCATCTTGTAGGAAGGCTCAACTGCTTTAATTGTGGCAATGATTTGCTCGTAGTAGTCTCGAATCATCAAGTGCCTAAACAAATACCAATCTTTGCCACGTTGCCCTCTGAATGAGTCTTGGGCATTCCACCAATTTACGTAAGGCTCAACTTCCGAAAAACTTTTGTAAGAAGTACCCCAATAGCTATTAAGCGTACGAATAGTAGTATATTTTTCTTTAGCCCAATCTCTAAATTTTATCATTGACCATTTCGAGTGGTCGAAAAGAGCCATGTATTCTTTTTCGGGCCATTGCTGATTTTGATACGTAAAACCTAATTCGTGCTGCGGAGTATTTACTACTGATATATAAATTATCTTACCATTTTTTTGAAGATTCTTGTAGCGTTCGGCTATTTCCCTCACAAAATCTTTGGCTTTTTCGATGGATGCTTGGTGAGCAAAACTAAAGTGATTGTTATCGTAGTAGTTTGTTAGAGGTTTTCCTCTAAAATCCATCACGGCGTCGTCGGCTGTCCAGAATCCTTTTATTGCACTGAAATTTCGTCCAAGATGCACTCGAATGGCTATTTTTACACCTAAATTATTGATAGCATGATTAATCTGATTATCGAGTTGAGCCCAATTAGGTTTTGAGTTGGGTTGCGGATACACCCGTTCCCACCATACGGTTAGCATGACCGAATTACACCCATTGGCCACCATTTTATTCATGACAGGTATGCCATGATTGAGGTCATCGCTCAAGTTTCCTATGCCATGACAGACGTATTTCTGAGCGATTATTGGTGTTGGTGCTACTAAGATTAGAACCAAACACAAAAAAGACAGTAATGAAGAGCCTCGCATAAGTTTTTGGGTCGATTTGTTTGATTATCTTTTCGGAAAATCATTTTTTTTGGCAAATATATGCCTAAATTACTGGTTATAGCCTACTTTCTGGGTTGTAATGCTATTATTCGATTGATATAACATTGTGTTCGACGAAATGTTAGAAACCAGACCCACCTTGTAGGTATCGGCAGGAATCTCGGCGTACATAACAGGGGCATAGATTTCGTTGATAAAAAAGTCTTGTACTCGAAGGATTTTGCCTATCGAATTACGAATATGAAATACTGGCAGAAAGTAAAATTGATGCTTGTCGTTTTCTAAAGCCAAATAATACCCATTGCTGCTATTGATTTTGCTACAATCAAGATTTTTAATTCTAATCAGATTTCCATCTTTCAGGTTTTCAACCGATACCTCCACTAATTTTTCTGCATTTTTGGCCGTTTTTATATCAAAAATAGGTTTTTCGCATAAGTATGTCTGATTTTTCTCGTAGAAACCCAATGTCTCATCAAAGAATAAACGATAATACCCGCCATTAAGTGCAGAACCATTGCTTTTCCAATTAACGCTTAAAAGATGTCTTTTCTGATAACCATTTAAAATAGTTGGATAAGTGACATAAAAAGTATGTAAGAAATAGAAAACGCCAATGCTACTTGCTGCTGCCGCCAGTATGAGGGTTTTGTTTTTTTGTTTAGCGTAAATAATGAGTAGTAGATAAACACATATCAACAAAAACTGTGGATAAAGGCGGTATCTGTCAGGGAAAGTTGAGGTAGTGATTGCCCTAAAAAGTGAGATGCCTAACAACGAACCCAACGAAAAAAGCCCCAATAATAATACATTTAGCTCAAGCGTATTTTGTTTGCGTCTGACCAAGTAGTTAAGCGATGCCAACGAAATAAAAAGAATGATTATACCGCCAAAAATCTTGATAACACCGTTGAGCGAATCGGTTTTTAGTGAGCCTCCGACCAATACACAAAAGCTCGAAATAGCCGTAAGAACAGGATTTGGAGTTTTGTAATATTTGTTTGAAAGCAAACCGAACTTTATAATCAGGAGCGTTGCGATAATGATAGCCAGCTCTTTCCAGCGTTTTTGATAGGCTAAGCCTAAACCTGCTACCAAAAATGCCAATAGGCCATTGCCATTGCAGACCATTGTGCAAGCCAAAAGAAATAGACCTCCGTAGAATTTCAGGGTACTTGTCTTTTCGGAAAATAGCAAATAAATAGCCCAAATGAAAAGCCCACAAATGGCATTGTACTGAAAAGCACAAATAGCCCATAAGCCGCTCTCAAAGGTAGAGGCAGAAAGTAAAATATACGGCAGTGGTAATAAGACCCAATATGAAAGTTTTTGTTGTCTGGCTAATCGAAAAAAAACAATAAAACTGGATAGAAATATTCCGTTGCCTATTAGCATGAGAGCTTTGAAGTCAATATTCTTAAAAAGCCAAATGTCCAGCCCAAAAAATAGCTTAGAAATAATAATGGGGTGTTCGTTAGAAGGCGAAATAAACGTTTGAAACTGTACGTTGAAATCATTGCTAACGCCCATATCATAAATATTTCTTAGAACCCCAAAGTCATCTTCAAACGGAATATTGAGTGCAAAACGCTGGAAAATGATGAAGAAGATAAGGAAAGGAAGAAAAAACAGCACATAGAATGCTGTTTTTTCCAGTACAGATTTATTTTGCATGGGAATATCTTATTGAAAACGCACCAATCTCACTATTTCATAGATATGGCGTACTTACTGTTGCAATGAATTATTTTTTCATATAATCGCCTCGTGAAAAGAATTTTTCTACGAAGCAATACACTAAAATAAAGAAATAACGGCTACCCATTTCTTTGATTTTGAGTTTCGATACTCCGTATTTTCGGTTAGTCCAGCTATTCGGAACAACACTGTAAGAATATCCTCGAACAATCGTTTTTAGCGGAAGCTCAACCGTCAGATTAAAATGCGGAGAAAGAAAAGGCTTTAGTCCCTCCATTGTTTCACGTTTGTATAACTTAAAGGCATTTGTGGTATCGTTATATTTAATACCTATCACCATCTTGATAATAAAATTGGCTACTCGATTGATGATTTTCTTAACCGCAGGATAGTCAATTACTTTTCCACCTTTTATCCATCGGCTACCAAAAACTGCATCAACATTTTCGGTCAGCATCGTATTGTAGTATTTAACTAAATCTTCGGGGTCGTCCGACATATCGGCCATGAAAACCGCTACACAATCGCCCGAAAAACGCTCTAAACCGTAGCGAACCGCATAACCAAAGCCATTTGGCCCATTGTTTGTCTCAAACACTAAGGTTGGTATTTCTTTCTGTAATGCCTGTAAAACTCCTAAAGTATTATCCTTCGAGTTATCGTTTGTTACCCAAATCTCGTGTGGAATATCGTATTTTTTCAAAGTAGCATACAAACTTCTGAGGGTTTCTGAGATACTTTCTTCTTCGTTATAGGCAGGAATTACAACGCTTAGTTTCATTGATTAATTTTTCTGGGAATGATGAATCAGACAAATAGTAAGGTGCTTTAGTATTAAGGGATACAAAAGTACAAAATTTCTCTGAGACTGTAAACGTCTGCACCGCAGGTCTGACGTTTCGATTGTACGAAATAGTGTCAAATCTGCGGTGCATAGCTAACGTCATCAGACGTTGATTTAATATAAAAAACTTTTATACTCGCTTGCTGATGTTATCGTACATCTGCGTGAGCGTAGTTTTTAGGTCATATTTCCAAGTCCATTCTGGGTAGTGATTCTTAAACTTCGTAAGGTCAGAAATATACCAGATATGGTCGCCACTACGATTGTCTTCGGCGTAGCTATAGCTCATTTTATTGCCCGTGATTTCTTCACAGATGGCAATTCCTTCTTGCATTGAGCAGTTCGAGAAGCGTCCACCACCAGCATTATACACCTCACCTGCACGAGGATTTTGGTAAAAATGCCAGAACATATTCACTAAATCCCAGCTGTGAATATTGTCACGTACTTGCTTGCCTTTATAACCAAAAATCGTGTAGTGGTTTCCTGTAATAGCACATTTCATTAAATAAGCCAAGAAGCCGTGTAGCTGAGCACCCGAGTGATTTGGGCCAGTTAAACATCCACCACGGAAAACGGCTGTTTTCATACCAAAATATCTGCCGTATTCTTGTACCATTACATCGGCTGCTACTTTCGATGCTCCAAAGATAGAGTGCTTCGAGTGGTCGATTGACATCAATTCGTCGATACCGTTTGCGAAATATGCGTGGTTTTGGTCGATTTCCCAACGCGTTTCTAATTCTACTAATGGTAAGTAGTTTGGTGTATCACCATAAACTTTATTAGTAGAAGTGAAGATAAATACGGCCTCTGGACAGTATTTACGAGTTGCTTCGAGCATCACGAGCGTACCGTTAGCATTTACCGTAAAATCTGTAAATGGTTCACGAGCTGCCCAGTCGTGGCTTGGCTGTGCGGCAGTGTGTACAACGAGCTTAATGTCTGCACCGTATTCGGCAAAGATTTTATTGATTTCTTCTTCCGAACGAATATCAGCTTTATAATGCTTGTAGTTACTAAATTTTTCTTCTAAACCTTTGCGATTCCAATCGGTAGAGGCCTCCGCACCGAAGAAGTACGAACGAAGGTTATTGTCGATACCAATAACTAAATCAAATTTTTCGGCAAAAAAGGCAACCGATTCGCTACCAATCAACCCTGCCGAGCCTGTTACTAATGCTATGTTCATTTATTGATGTGCTGTTTAAGAAATGATGTGGGGCATCAAGAAATAGTAAAAATAAAAAATAGGCATATTACAGAATATGTAGCACCACGATGCTATAATAAACTGTAAACTGCCTACTGTAAGCTAAATCAATTGAGGCAATTATGCACCTTCATTAGATTTTCCTAAGCCAAATAATTTTTCTTGAATCGCCTGTGTGCGTTTTTCAAGCTCAGGATTAGCTGTATATTTATTTTTTAATTGACGTGCTGCTGAGTCTGGACTTACACCATATACCCACTCATCACCTTGACGAACGTCTTTTTGTTCAATACGATTGGTTTTTTGGTAATCGCATGAAGCCAACGAAACCGCTGCTACTGCAAATAATAAAACACTAAACTTTTTCATGTCTGAATGTTGTCGTTAAATTTGCACAAATTTAAGTTTGCTAATTCAATTCGCCAAGAAAAATTGTACTTTTTAAATGAATAAGGCTTTTGGCTGTTAGCTTTTAGCGGTTATCGTTCAGTTTTTCTATCGAATAGGCTGTTTTTTTAATAATAGTGAGAACTTTTTTAGCTAATGGCTAATAGCCAATAGCCAAATGCAAAAATTACAAAACAATGATTTATGATGTAACCGTAGTAGGTGGAGGTATCGTAGGACTTGCCACTGCCTTGCGTATAAAAGAGCAAAACCCAAGTTTAAAGTTGCTTATCATCGAAAAAGAAGATGTGGTAGCCAAACACCAAACTGGGCATAATAGTGGCGTGATTCACTCGGGGCTTTACTACAAACCTGGTAGTTTAAAAGCTACAAATTGTATTCGTGGCTACGATATGCTACTGGATTTTTGCCAAAAAGAAGACATTAAATATGACCTTTGTGGAAAAATTGTGGTAGCCACTCGCCCCGAACAAATTTCGATTCTTGATGGACTTTTTGAGCGTGGAAAGCAAAATGGCTTAGACGGCTTCAAGATGCTTTCAGCAGAGCAGTTGAAAGAATACGAACCCCACGTAAAAGGCTTGAAAGGCTTTTTTGTACCGCAGACAGGTATCATTGATTATACGGATGTTTGCAAGAAATACTTAGCCAAAACTCAAAAACTGGGCGGAGAGATAGTTTTTGGTGAAAAAGTGGAAGGTATTTCTACCAAAAACAATGTTTCGGTAGTGAAAACTTCAAAAAATACCTACGAAACAAAATTGGTGGTTAACTGTGCGGGACTTTACTCGGATAAGGTCGGACAAATGACCGACGAACGTGCCAATAATCTCAGAATTACACCATTCAGAGGAGAATATTTTGAGATAAAACCCGAAAAACAATACCTCGTAAAGAACCTCATTTACCCTGTACCAGACCCGAATTTTCCATTCTTGGGTGTGCACTTTACTCGTATGATTCATGGAGGCGTAGAGGCGGGGCCGAATGCAGTGTTGGCTTTTCGCAGAGAAGGGTATAAAAAATTGGATATTAATTTCAAGGAGTTGTTCGAGACACTCGCTTGGCCAGGATTCCAGAAAGTAGCGGCCAAATATTGGCAAACGGGTTTGGGTGAAATGTATCGTTCGTTCTCGAAAGCGGCATTTACAAAGGCTTTACAGGAATTAATACCAGAAATTCAGTCAAATGACCTCATTCCAGGGGGAGCGGGCGTCAGAGCTCAAGCCTGCGACCGTGAAGGCGGATTGGTAGATGATTTTGCGATTTTCGAGAATCAACAAGCTATCAATGTTTGTAATGCTCCATCGCCAGCGGCTACTTCCTCGCTTTCGATTGGCCAAACCGTAAGTGAGTTGGTTTTGAAGAGATTTTAAGTAAGGGAGTAGGTTTTAGGAGTTAGGTTTTAGGTTTTTACAGAATTTATTTGCTAAATTTCTAATTAAACACATCTAACTCCTAAAACCTAATTTCTAACACCTAAAATATATGAAAATCTACGATGCCATTGTCATTGGGGCTGGCTATGCTGGCCTGACTGCTACCCGTGAACTTTTGAAAGCCGAAAAAGACGTTCTACTGCTCGAAGCTCGTGATAGGGTCGGGGGGCGAGTTTATACAAAACACTATGACGATGGCACTTACTTAGATTTAGGAGCCGCTTGGGTTGGGCCAACGCAAGATAAAATCTATGCTTTGGCTAAAGAATTTGGTGTACAAACCTTCCCGACTTATGATGCAGGAAAAAGTACCTTGCTTTTTAATGGGAAAGTAAAACGCTACAAAGGATTAATTCCACCGTTACCGATTGGCTCGTTGCTGAGTTTAGATTTTGCTATTAAGCGAATGAATAAACTTTCGAAAACCATTGATTTGGAAAGACCGTGGGAGTCGCCCAATGCGGAATACTATGATTCAATGACGCTGGCTACTTGGATGGATAAACAGATGTCTTTCAAAACTGCCAAAATCATGTTTAAACTCGCTGCCGAAGCCATTTGGGCAGCTGACCCCAACGAAGTTTCGATGCTTCATGCACTTTTTTACACAAAATCGGGTCGAGATTTAGATACCTTGATGAATGTAAAAAACGGAGCCCAAGAAGAACGCATTTTGGGTGGAGCATCACAACCTGCTTTGCGTTTGGCCGAGACTTTCAAAGATAAAATCAGATTAAATTCGATAGTAAGAAGTATTTCGCAGGAAAACAATACTGTTACTGTCAAAGGTGAGGATTTTGAGTTTTTGGCAAAGAAGGTCGTGGTGGCACTTCCACCAACATTGGCTGGGCGAATCAACTATTTACCACTCTTGCCTGCCAACCGTGAACAACTTACGCAACGAATGCCCATGGGAACAGTCTGGAAAACCTATGCGATTTACGATAAACCCTTTTGGCGAGAAGCAGGACTGAATGGCTTATCGGCGACCAATGAAGGTTATACGACTGTGACGTTCGATAATTCGCCTAAAGATGGAAGTAAAGGAATTATGATGGGTTTTGTGTTGGGAAATCAAGCAAAAGCTTTTTCAAATCTATCGGAAGAAGAACGAAAAACGTCTATTTTAGACTCGTTTGCTAAGTTTTATGGTGAAAAAGCTCGAAATCCAATTGCTTACATTGACCATAGTTGGGCGGCTGAGGAATTTACTCGTGGGTGCTATGCAGGGCTTATGCCTACGGGAGCGTGGACATCGCTCGGAAAGGCACTGCGTGAGCCAGTCGGAAATATTCACTGGGCAGGCACAGAAACTTCGGATGTTTGGAATGGCTATATCGACGGTGCGATTCGCTCGGGTGAACGAGTGGCGAAAGAAATTTTAGGTTAAACAAAAAGAGCCGTAAGACAAAAATGTTTTACGGCTCTTTTTGTTTTCACGGCTTCAAAATCAAAACTTTCTCTGAAACCGCTACGATTTTTGATTTCGTGAAATAGACGGGAAAATATCCGCCAGTTCCCCATAAATTAAATAAATCTCCGTAATGTTCTGAGCGTGGGTCGCCTGATTGACCAGGGTTATTGATGCCTAACGTTCTATCCCAATTTTCGGTATCTACAATAATCTTGAACGATGCTCCGTGCGTTTGATTCAGATTATTACTTGTGTTGTTGACCGTTTCGCCATAACCACCCCGAGGAATTGGTCCAAGATTGATTTTTGCTTTTAAAGCGGGGTCTGTTACCCAGTCCGAAAGGGCGTGCGTGAGCTTAATGTGTTTATTGTTGGCTTGTCCGTATTGCCATTTACTTTCGTCTTTGCCCAGTCTTGCAGTAACGTTATCTACTGCCTGCTTGAAACAAGTAATCAACAACGAATCTCGACTTAGCAATGGATTTGCTCCCAAAAATGGTGGAGGCGTAACGAGCCAATCGGTTAGGCGTTTAGTCGGAATTGTTTTCATGTATTTTTGGGCTTTTTCGGGAACCGCCAGTTTATGAACCGCCTTTTGCAAAAGACTTTCCCATTCTACATAAACCGTGGCAATGGTTGACTCTGGACTTAGCTCAAACGTATCCCAGTTTTCGAGTTTTGATTTGAGATTACTGTACTTGTCATCAATCGACAGTCTTTTTAGCATCGGAACTAATACCCGTGCCGTGAGCGAAACGTAGTCACTTTGCAGCATCGCAAATTCTTCTAACGTATGTTTTTTGCCCGAACTTAGCACTTCTTCGATTCGATTGGCTCTCACAGGATGAGCCCATCGCCAGCCAATGGCATTTCTATTCGGGAAATTGATAGGAGTTAGGTTGTTATTGGCAGTGGCAACAAAACCCTCAGCTGGGTCGAATTTATTAGGTAGTAATTCAATGGGTAAATAGCCGCCCCATTCAAAACGACCATCGCCTGGAACTGGCACTAAGCCCGACCAATTTTTACGAATCGGCGATATACCCACCGCTTGCCAGCCGATATGTCCTTTTTTATCAGCCCAAATCATATTTTCGCCTGGAATACGACTAAACGTACAGGCTTTGCGAAATTCTTCCCAACTTTTAGCTTGGTTCATGCGTAAACTGGCCAAATATGGAGCACAGCCTACTTCTTGCCAACCCGCCCGAACGGCGTATAAATGATTGTTTTTAGCATCTTCAAAAACAACTGGCCCGTGTCGGGTATATCTTAGTTGCACTATTTTAGGGGCTTGTCCTTTTATCTTAATGGTGTCCGAAATTACTTTAATCGTTTCCCAAGTACCTTTGTATTTGTATTGATTCGGGTTTTTAGGATTGGTTTCGTACACGTACAAGTCTTCATTGTCAGTTTCAAAAATGGTCAAACCCCAAGCACCGTATTCGTTATGCCCAATCGAAACACCTGGCAGCGTTGGTTCACCGCCACCAATCACATTCCAGTTGGGAGCGTGCAAATGCACCCAATAACGCAACGATGGTGTAGATTGAGCTCGGTGTGGGTCGTTGGCCAACATTGGGTAGCCACTTTCGGTGAGTTTTCCCGAAACTATCCAGTTGTTTGAGCCAACATTATCTTTTTCGTCTTTGTACCAATCCTGAAAATCATCGAGCAAGCCCACTTTATTATCAGGTTTTGGGAATTTTAGAGGAGCTCTAAATGCCTCGTAGTATTCTAAAATATGCTCAAAAAGTACATCGTTATCAAGCATTTTATCGAGTTCGAGGTTTGGTTCGTTATCTGAATTTTTGGGGTGAAACCACGATAATTCACGGACTTTATCTGCTCCTAAAATCTTCACCAAACGTGCGTTGTTTATTTCATCTTCGATATTACTCAAAAGCCCTTGATGCCTACTAATAACCACTTCGGGTGTCCAGAAGTCGGGGAGTGTATTCAGCAACTTAAATTCAAACGGAAGGTCTTCTGGTTTTTGTCGAGCCTCGGCAATGTAGGCATTTATTCCTGCTACAAAAGCCTCAATAATTTGTTTGCTTCGTGGATGATAATGCTGCAATTCGGCGGTTAGATTTCCCCGAAACTTGAATAATCTTGTGCCAATATCACGCTTTAATTCACGCTCGCCCAGTAGTTCGGCTACTGTACCTGTGGCTTGTCTTCGCCACATTTCGAGCTGAAAAAGTCGGTCAGAAGCTGCCACATAGCCTTGCGTTACGAATAAATCATGCTCATTTTGGGCATAAATATGCGAAACTCCCCATTTATCTTTATAAACTTCAACGGGTTGTTGTAGAATCTTAATATTAATAGTTTGGGCAAATGAAGAGAGACTTATTAAAAAAATAAGCAGGGTTTTGGTGAAGTTTTTCATGTTTAGGTTTAGTTTGAATCAGTCAAATATAGTGAGATTTTGTGGAATTTGCTGGCTATATTCGGAGCTGCTTGTAATTTTATTAAACATTCCTTAATCCTGAAAACCCTAAGTATTGGAGTTTGTTACTTATTTTTGGGAAATATTCAATTTACTACCCAATATGAAAAAAAATAATTTGCTCATTTTAGCAGTTTTTGCATTTATTGTTACTCACTTTTTAAGTTGTAAATCTACCAAGAAAGATACTTATACGGCTGTCAATCAATCGTCGCTACGCTATGATGATACCACGCTTTTCGCCGAAAGCTCGCCTTATTTGATGCCTTATAATCGTATTATTGATGGAGCGGGCGAGTCGGTCAATTTTGGAAATCCTGACCTCGAAAATCACAGCCTCGATTTAGTAATGATTCCAAACTCGGCTTTGGTAGTTGTCGAAGACCGCTACGGTGTGGCTGTTTTTGATAGTAAAACGCACGCATTGGTTAATCGTTGGAGTTATGATAAAGCCCCACAATATAAAGGCAATATGAGTTCGTTTTCGGGTATCAAGGCTGTTTCAGTCAAAGATTCAGTGTATATTTTTTGGGGAGCGGGTGGTCGAGAAACCCCCGATTCGTATGTGATGCAGGCCACTTGGACGGGTAAAGAGATTAAGTTTATCAAGGCTTTTACATTTAAGGCCGAAGCTCCTGCCACGGTGGCTTTACCCAATGAAGTAGAAATAAAAAACGAGAATGGTGAATGGTTTCTCTATACGGTACTTAATGGCAATAACCAAATAGTAAAATCGAAAGTAAGCAGTGGCGAAGTTGTTTGGTCGAAACCTACGGGAGTAGCTCCGTTTGGATTAAAAGTTGTTGATAATAAGGTCTTTGTAACAAACTGGGCTGGGCCAGTAACTAACCCCGCTGACGGAAAAGAAACCGCAGGTGTGCCGTGGGGAAGTGCCTATATAAACCCGCAAACGGGAGCTATTTCAAGAGGAACAGTGTCAGTCTTTGATGTAAATACGGGGCAAGCTCTCAAAGAAATAAATGTTGGGTTACACCCGAATGCCCTTGTTACAAGTCCCGATAAAAAGTTTGTTTACGTGGCCAACGGAAATAGTGACCATGTTTCGGTGATTGATGCTCAAAATTTGCAAGTAATTGATTCAATTTACGTCGGACTTTTCAAAGATAACGAAACGCTTATTGGTAGCACGCCTAATGCCTTGGCTTTGGACGAATCGGGTACGGTACTATACGTAGCCAATGGCATGGATAATGCTATTGCGGTGGTTTCGCTTGGAAGAAATGCCAGTAGTAAAGGAACTGGACAAAGTTTTGTAAAAGGTTATATTCCAACGCAGGCTTATCCGTCGGGAATAGTGGTTAATGCGGGCGAATTATACGTGACTAACCTCGAGGCCGTAGGGGCAAGAGCCGCTCACAAATTGAAAGATGCTATAAAGGCCGACAAAGCCTATAATTCGCACAAACAGCTGGCTTCGATTTCGTTTATTCCGCTGCCTGATGAAGCAAAACTTAAAACTTTTACCGAAAAAGTAAAAAATCAGAGTTTGTATAAGCGTGTAAAACTATCCGAATTATTGCCCCGAAAAAATATCGCTCCTCGACCAGTGCCTGAGCGAATCGGAGAGCCTTCTGTGTTTAAGCACGTGCTGTATATTATCAAAGAAAATCGCACGTATGACCAAGTTTTGGGCGATATGAAAGAGGGCGATGGCATGGCTTCGTTGTGTATTTTTGGCGATAGCATCACGCCCAATCAGCATAGTATTGCCCGTGAGTATTTGTTGTTGGATAATTATCATGTTTCGGGAAAAGCTTCGGCCGAGGGGCATCATTGGGCAAGTGCTGGAATGGTAACTGATTATACCGAAAAGAGCGTGCGAGCGTGGTTTCGTAGTTACCCACACGTACTATACGATGCCTTGGTCTATAACAAAAAAGGCTTAATTTGGAATAACGCCCTCGACCACGGAAAGAGCGTCAGAATTTACGGCGAAGCTTGTACCTGTGAGTTCGATGAGAAAAAATACGATTGGTTTAGTTTGTATGATTTACAGCAAAAGGGAGAGACTTTTCCGTACACAAACACGACAACTATCTCAAGAGTTCGACCGATTTTGGCAACTGATTTCCCTGGGTGCGATAATGAAATAATCAGCGACCAAATGCGAGCCGATGCGTTTTTGAAAGAACTAAAAGCCGCCGAGGCTGACCCAAATGGCACTTTGCCAAATCTGATGATTATGTCGTTGCCGAATGACCATACAACGGGTATGAATCCTAAGTTTCCAACGCCACGAGCTATGGTAGCTGATAATGATTTGGCCGTTGGCCGAATTGTGGAGGCTATTATGAAAAGCCGTTTTGCTGACTCAACCGTCATTTTTATCAGTGAAGATGATTCGCAAGCGGGTTGGGACCACGTGAGTGCCTACCGTACAACTGGTTTTGTGGTTAGTAATTATTCACGTTTGCAGAAAACCGTACACACCAATTATAACCAAACTTCATTACTACGCACGATTGAGCAAATTTTGGGCTTACCTCCGATGAATATCATTGATGCAACGGCCTCGCCAATGTTTGATTGTTTCACCGATAAAATTGACCGAAGCTACAAATTTACGCATAAGAAAAACCTTGTTCCGCTCAATGAAATGAACAAACCTGCGAATCTTCAGAAAGGTGCGGCCTTGAAGTTTACGAATCAGTCGATAAAATTTGCTTTTAATAGAATTGACCGAGGAAACGACAATATGCTGAATCGAATTCTTTGGTATTCGGCTAAAGGTTCAAAGCCATATCCCGCAAAAATGGCTGGTAGCGAAGAAGAGGACGAAGACGATGATTGAGTTTTTGTTGTTACATTCCCTTGCTCACTTGTCAGGGGAATGTAATCAATTCAAATGCAATCCTAAAACTAAGCCCCACATCAGTACAAAACTTATCAATAATGAAATATTGACCAACGTTCCAGGAATCCGTGTGTCGTAGTTAAGTTCGTCGGCAAAGGGTAGGATTGTCATCCCAGAAGGCAGCGTTACACAGATAATCAAGACCGCATAAAGCAGGGTTTCGTGCGAAAAGCTGAAATAAATTCCCAACACAAATAGTATTCCGACTGCGTATCTGATAATCAACACTTTCGAGATGGCAATTACTTGTTTTTTATTGAGCTCAAAACTCAAATAAATGCCCATCAAGAGCAAGACTAATGCTTTATTGGCTTGGGCGAGTGTCCCCAAAAAATCAAAAACTAAGGTTGGCATTTCGACTTGAGAAAGATTGATTATCAAGCCAATAAATAAACCCAAAACGGGTGGTAAACTGAAAATTTTCTTGATTAAAGTGCCAAATTCAGGTAAGCCTTTGTGGTTAGATGAAAAATAACTTCCGATTGGATAAACCACACCAAAAGTCATAATGGTATTTCCAATATCAAACATCACGGCATAAACCATCGCTTCTTTCCCGAAAAGGCCTTCGATAAGCGGAAAGCCAAAAAGACCAACGTTTAGGCCACCCGCACCCATCGTCAGAACACCACGCAAATCATTCGGGTATTTGGCAAACCAAATCCATGCAATGGCAATCATGATTGAGCAAAATACTATACAAAATAGCGGAAGTAGTAAAAGCGAAGAATCCAGTTTTACGCGAGCCGTCGAGAAAATCATCAAAGCAGGAAAAGTGGTGTGCATCAAAAACTTCGAGATGGTTTTTCCTTCTTTTTCTGTAATGAAATTGTATTTTTTTATGAAAAATCCTAAACCAATAATAGATAAGGTAAGTATAAAAACGCTGTTAGTTTGACTCATTATGCTGTGATATTTACTACAATTTTACTTTCATTTCCTGTGGCTGCCAGCTCTAAGGCCGTTTGCAATTCATGGAGTGTTGTGTAGCTTGATATAATTAGACTTGGTTGTATTACTTTTGAGCGAATAAGCTGAAGCGTACGCTGAAAATCAAAAGGATGGTCGTAGATGATAGAAGGTATAATTTGGATACCTTCACGAGCAATTTTTAGAGGAGTGAAAGTAGCCAAACCTCCCGAAAGCCCAACCAAAACAATTTCCGACCCACGAGGAGCCGCCGCCGTAGCTAACGAAGCCGTATGGGCCGAACCTGCACACTCAAATACTGCCGAGACGTTATTGCCTACCCAGTTTTCCTCTAAAAATTTGGCTTGAGTATCCAAAGTTCCCCCATTGGGGGTTAGGGGGCTTGCTCCTAAGTCAGTGGCCATTTTTACTTTTGCGGCGTTAAGTTCGCTTACAAAAACTATATAACCCAATTTAAGTGCTAAATGCGTAAGTAATAAGCCAATTGCTCCCAAACCAATGATGGCAATCGTATCGCCAGGCTTAGCTTTTGATGAAAAAAGTGCATGAACTGCCACCGCTGTTGGTTCGACTACCACAGCATCTTCGTCAGATATTTCGGTGGGTACTTTCCATGCAAATTCGGCGGGTAACGATACGTATTCGGCAAAACAGCCCGATTCATTAAGTCCAATTACTCGTTTATTTACACAGATATTGCCATTCCCGCTCATACAATATTGGCATTTTCGACACGGAATATTGGGTTCTATAATCACTCGTTCGCCAATGTTTCTCCCCGTTACTCCTTCGCCTATTTTATCGATAAATCCTAAACCCTCATGCCCGATGATGGTAGGTTTATCTAAAAGCCGATGCCCTAAAAATAAATGCACATCAGAGCCACATATACCCACTTTCGATAAACGCACTCGCACTTCCCCGAACTTTGGCTCGGGAGTTTCGATGTCTTTTATCAGAATTTCGTTGGGTTTATTTAAAAAGGCACTACGCATGAAAATCTATGATTAGAATGGTTGTTTTGTTTTAGAAAAGTGCGGAGTTGTTATATCATCCCTTCGGGATTTTGCGTTTTTGTTGAATGTTCTTGTTATAATCATGTCATCCCTTCGGGATTTTATTCAAATTTGAAAACCTCGAAGAGGTGCTATGGTTATAGAAAAACTGTCAAATATGGTCGTGAACCCCAAAGGGGTGATATATTCTTTCCTTATTTCATTACCAATAAACAACAACCACGATGAAATAAGCTACAAAGAAAATATATTTTGCTCAGAAAATAGCTTATTTATTTGAAATGAAGCATTTTTGCGGTTCGATTCTAATTCAAACCTATGACCTATTCAGACCTACAAAACCGCTTCAAAAACCTCATTGACAATAGCCCGATGAGCACGTTCCAACTCATAATCGTGGCTATTTGCTTTGTACTAAACATGAACGATGGCATTGATGTATTGGTAGTATCGTTTTCTGGTTCAGATATTACGAAGGAGTGGGGGCTCACAAAAACCGAAATGGGCTATGTCTTTAGTGCGGGTTTGGCGGGTATGATGGCAGGGGCATTTTTGCTTGCTCCGTTGGGCGATAGACTTGGTCGCCGTAAGGTTTTTCTGATTTCATTGACCTGTATCACGAGCGGAATGTTGTTGGTGTTTTTCTGCACGAGTTATACACAATTATTACTTTTACGTTTCCTGACGGGTTTGGGTATTGGCGGAATTTTGCCAACGATGGCCGCCACGGCTTCGGAGTTTTCAAACAGTAAAAATCGAGATTTC